>Ga0209828_1000803_pt1 | contig 29800 bp, 24 predicted proteins | sample MaitaG_FD_187429 | JGI IMG/M metagenome (GOLD analysis project Ga0209828, IMG submission 187429) | Marine algal microbial communities from Maine, USA - Maine_Asex2 metaG (SPAdes) (version 2) | ecosystem: Host-associated > Algae > Red algae > Unclassified | place: Maine, USA | collected 2015-01-05
CAAAGCAGATGCAGAAAAGGCGAATGCTGCAAAACTTGCGGCAGCTGCCGCTACGGCGGCCGCGGCTACAGCAGTTGCTGCTAGTGCAAAAGATGACGACGATGACTATGCGTCGGTTACCGACGACATGCGCCCTGAGCGATTGCCAGCAGCACGTGATGGCAACCCTGATGATCTGAAACGCATCAGTGGTATTGGCCCCGTGATTGAAGGCACTTTAAACGAAGAAGGTGTTTATCACTTCCAACAGATTGCTGACTTCACACCTGATAATGTTAAATGGGTTGATAAAAACGTCTCGATTCCTGGTCGCGTAGAACGTGATGATTGGATTGGACAGGCCAAGTCACTGATCGATGGTCGTGAATACGACGGTTATGCCAAAGGTATTGCTGGAACGGATGACCCTTCTCTACCGCCGGTAACTGAAGACATGCGCCCTGCTAAATTGTCTGGCCCAACTGGTGGTAAAGCAGATGATCTTAAGCGTATTAGCGGCATCGGTCCGGTGATTGAGAAGACGCTAAATGCAGAAGGGATTTATCACTTCAAACAAATTGCTGACTTCACACCTGATAATGTTAACTGGGTAGATAGACACATCTCATTCCCTGGACGAATTACTCGTGAAGAGTGGATTAGACAAGCAAAAGGTCTTGATGCAGAAAAAGATTTGAGTGCTAGTGCATCTGAAGCAGCCGATGAGGTTGTTGTAACAGAAGATATGCGCCCTGCTCGTCGCTCATTGAGCGCTGGCCAAAAAGGTGATGACTTAAAAGTTATCAACGGAATTGGTCCAGTAATCGAAGACAAGCTAAATGGCGAAGGTGTTTACTTCTACCAACAAATTGCTGACTTTGACGATGACAATACTAAGTGGGTTGATAACCACATGGCATTCCCTGGACGCATTCACCGTGAAGACTGGATTGGCCAAGCCAAAGTATTGGTAGGTCAAAAAGGTGCCGGCGGTAACGGTCCTGGTGGCTCTGGATCTGGAGCAGCTGCTCAACCCGAAGTTGTAGTAACAGAAGATATGCGCCCGACTCGCCGCAACTTGAGTGCTGGTGAGAAAGCGGATGATCTAAAGGTTATTAACGGCATTGGCCCAATCATTGAGACGAGCCTAAATAATGAAGGTATCTACTTCTATCAGCAAGTAGCAGATTTTGATGAAGATAACACCAAATGGGTTGATAACCACATGGCATTTCCTGGGCGTATCCACCGTGAAGACTGGATTGGCCAAGCCAAAGTGTTGGTAGGTCAAAAAGGTGCTGACGCAGCCGCTCAATCTGAAGTCGTAGTAACAGAAGATATGCGCCCGACTCGCCGCAACTTGAGTGCTGGTGAGAAAGCGGATGATCTGAAGGTTATTAACGGAATCGGCCCAGTAATCGAAGACAAGCTGAACAATGAAGGGATTTACTTCTATCAGCAGGTTGCCGATTTTGATGAAGACAATACTAAGTGGGTTGATAACCACATGGCATTCCCTGGGCGTATCCATCGTGAAGACTGGATTGGTCAAGCCAAAGTATTGATAGATCAAAAAGGCGCTGCTAGCTCAGCTTCATCGGGCACTGATAGCAATACCGGAAACTCTGGTGCAAGTGTCGCAACAGCAGGAGGAACTGGAGCAGTTGGAAGTGGCCTTGGAAGTACAGGTGCTGTTCCAGATAGCATGAAGCCTACTTTGCTAACAGCGCCTGAAGGTGGTAAAGCCGATGATTTAAAGCGCATCAAAGGTATTGGTAAAGTTTTGCAGAAGAATCTTCATGAAATGGGGATTTACCACTACGAGCAACTCGCTGCGCTAACACCAGACAACATTGCTTGGTTAACCGATTACGTATCTTTCCCTGAAGGCCGTATCGATGATGAGAAGTGGACTAGTCAGGCTAAAGCATTGGCAGATGGTAAACAAACCGAGTATTCACAGCGTTTTGATAACGGCGATACTCCTTACAAATAGGAAATAGGTAATGATCGATACAATCAAGATTCTAGGCAGTTTGCTAGGCAATGGCGCTCTTTCTCAAGGGTCTGGCGGTAGTGTATTGACCAACGTTTTGGGAGCCGCCTTAGGCGGGTCCCAGCAACAACAAGGTGGTGGTTTAGCGAATGTACTCGGCGGCTTGCTTGGAGGTGCCGGTGCACCTCAACAACAATCAAGTGCAGGTGGATTAGGCGGATTGCTGGGTGGTCTACTCGGCGGTGGCACTCAACAAGTTCAGCAGCGAAATACAGGTGCAGCCGATCTACTGGGTGGATTGTTTGGCGGCGGAAATAAAAACGTCAGCAATCAATCAGGTGGTGGGCTTGGAGATCTATTGGGTGCGGCGGTAACACAATACGCACAAAGCCAAAATACTCAAGCCCCTGCGACTAGCCATGAGCACTGTCAACATTTGCCTAGTGCAGTTAATCAATCCGCTGCCTTAGACCAGGCAGAAGTGCTGATTCGCTCGATGATCAATGCAGCCAAAGCAGACGGCCGTGTAGATGATACTGAGCAGCAAAAAATATTGGGTCGCTTAGGTGAAGTCAGCGCAGAAGAGTCTGCCTTTGTTCGTCGTGAGTTAGGTGCCCAACTAGATGTTAATCGCTTCATCCAAAGTGTCCCCCGTGGATTTGAACAGCAAGTCTATATTATGTCCTTAATGGCGATTGACTTGGATACTAACCACGAAGCGCAATACCTACACCAACTGGCACAGGGTATGAATTTATCGAATGATGTATGTAATCAGATCCACGATAAATTGGGCGCTAGAAAGCTCTACAGTTAGTTGTTTGATATTGAAGGTGTTGGCATGCTCCAACACCTTCAACACTAACTGATCTCTTTTTATTAGCGATATTTAAGACAAATGCATAGTTTATTTTTTACCCACCGCCGCTAAGTAATTGTTATTAAATTTAAAATAACAAACTCAAAAACATTACGAATATTTCATTTTGGCTTGTTACTCACTTAATAACTCATGTTCTGTGTTGTTGTTTTTTTACAAATTACGGTACTCTTAGAGAGTAGCTATAAAGCTTAACTATGCTTTATATAAAATCTGAGTTACTCGAAATTATAAGAATATGATTATTAATAATTATCTACAGGCAATTATCTATGAATAACAAACTCTGTACAGTCGGGTCATTATTGTCCCGTTCAAGCTGGTGGAAGTGGGCACTGTTAAGCCTACTCGCACTGTACGCACTATTACTCGTATCAAGATGCAGCCCAATAGAACAAGACCTTCACGCGAGAACGACTGACGCATTAAATGAAAAAGGACTGAATTGGGCTAAACCCACGTTAGAGAAACGTGGTCGTGACGTCATGCTAAGTGGTGAAGCACCGAGCGAAGAAGCTCGTGAGCAAGCCATCAACACTGCGGCGAATGTTTATGGCGTACGTGTCGTCGATAACGACATAACACTTAAACAATATGATACACCTGTATTTGGACTTCTTAATAATGACGAAGGTAAAACCGTACTGACAGGAAGCTTTCCGAAGCAAGACCTGATTGATCAGGCAGTACGCGCTGCATCTGACAATTTTGGTGCTGACAATGTCATTAATGAAATGACTGTTAGCGAAGATGTATCCTCGCCTTCTTGGTTACCAGCGGCACTTGCTGTAATGCCTGCTATTGTTGTCATGAAAGACGCTGATCTTGACATTAACAACGACAATGCTTCACTTAACGGTACTTTTCATACGGATGAAGAAAAGCAATCCCTAACGGAATTAGCTAGTACTGGTTTTGGTGATAAATTCACCGATAATTCTATAGTCACTCCACTACCTCCTACCCCAGAAGAACTTGCTGAAATTGCTCGTAAAGCTGAAGAGATTGAAGCGGCACGTATTGCGGAAGAAGCAAGATTGGCGGAAGCGGCGAGAATTTCAGAAGAAAAACGTGTCGCTGAAGAGGCCGAGGTCGCTCGTATCGCTGAAGAAAAGCGCATTGCTGATGAAGCTGAAGCAGCACGTTTAGCTGAAGAGAAACGCATTGCTGACGCAGCTGAGGCCGCACGCCTTGCTAACCAAAAAAGCATGGCAGCAATTATGTTAGCTGCTACAACTGCCAGAGAGACTAAAGCTGAAGCTGCCCGCCTTGCTGAAGAGAAAAGATTGGCTGAGATCGCTCGCCTTGCTGAGGAAAAGCGCATAGCAGAAGAAAAGCGTTTAGCTGCTGAAGCGGAAGCTGCACGCATTGCCAATGAAAAAGCGATGGCCGCTATAATGCTGGCAGCCCAAAAAGGTAGAGAAGCTAAAGCTGAAGCCGCGCGCATTGCTGAGGAGAAACGCATAGCAGAAGAAAATCGTCTAGCTGCTGAGGCAGAAGCTGCGCGGGTTGCCAATCAAAAGGCGATGGCGGCCATTATGCTTGCTGCTCAAAAGGGTAGAGAAGCTAAAGCTGAAGCCGCACGCCTGACTGAAGAAAAACGCATAGCAGAAGAGAACCGTTTAGCTGCTGAGGCAGAAGCTGCACGCATTGCCAATGAAAAGGCGATGGCGGCCATTATGCTCGCTGCGCAAAAAGGCAGAGAAGCTAAAGCTGAAGCCGCGCGTCTTGCGGAGGAAAAACGCATAGCAGAAGAGAATCGCCTAGCTGCTGAGGCAGAAGCTGCACGTATTGCCAATGAAAAGGCAATGGCAGCCATTATGCTGGCTGCTCAAAAAGGCAGAGAAGCTAAAGCTAAAGCTGAGGAGGATCGCCTAGCTGCTGAAGCAGAAGCTGCACGTATTGCCAATGAGAAGGCGATGGCGGCTATTATGCTTGCTGCTCAAAAAGGCAGAGAAGCTAAAGCTAAAGCTGAGGAGGATCGCCTAGCTGCTGAAGCAGAAGCTGCACGTATTGCCAATGAAAAGGCAATGGCGGCCATTATGCTGGCTGCTCAAAAAGGCAGAGAAGCTAAGGCGGAAGCTGCTCGATTAGCCGAGAAGAAACGCTTGGCTGAGCAAGCAGAGGCGGCACGTCTTGCCGCGGAAAGCCGTCTGGCTACTGAAAAAGCTAAGGCGGACTGTCAGCAAGCAATAGATGATACTATGCGTGGAAAGCGCGTTTTGTTTGCAACCTCTAGCGCAATAATTGACAGGCAAAGCTATAGCTTGCTCAATACACTGGCAGTGAGTATCAGTCGCTGTGAAACACGGATTATGATTTCAGGCCATACCGATAGCCGCGGTACAGAAGACATGAATATGAAGCTTAGTCAGGAGCGGGCCCAGTCGGTTCTTAACTACCTAAATAATCAAAGCATTGGAAGATCTGAAATTAGCAGTCAGGGCTTTGGTGAAACTAGCCCCATAGCAGACAATAACAGCGCGGCAGGCAGAAAGCTGAACCGACGCATTCAATTCACAATACTAAAATAGGTAAATAACGATGATGTATTTAATTGGTCAAACATGGATTTTGTTGCTACTTGCATTCTTGTTAGGTGGTTTACTAGGATGGATCTGGCGCAACATGCAATATCGCAAAGACGGTGATGCACGCCTTAGTGGCAAGTAATTCATAACCGTTGTAACGGTCTAGCAAAGACTTATCGGTCGATGCAAAAAAAGAGTCACTTTTTAGTGGCTCTTTTTTTATGTTGGCATTGGCTACTACACTGACCGAAAACATGATATTTAGCGCTCTAATGGCTTGACCCGAAACAATGTGAATTGCAAACTAAGCGCATTAAAATCTCTGCCATTACTGTGTTATGAATAAGCTAATCGATTACCGAAGCGATACCATCACTCAACCCAGTCTAGCTATGAAACAAGCTATGATCAAAGCACCGCTTGGTGACGATGTGTATGGTGAAGATCCAACGATAATAGCGCTTCAGGATCGTTTGGCCAGCCAGTTTGGCAAACAAGCAGGCTTATTTTTCCCCAGCGGAACTCAAAGTAACTTAGTTGCGATGTTGTCACACTGTCAACGCGGCGAAGAAGTGATTACTGCGCAGGAATATCATGTGTTTACCTATGAAGCTCGCGGCGCTTCAGTCCTAGGAGGAGTTGCGTTGCACCCCCTGCCTAGCTCGAACTACGGCACAATATCTCCAGCGGATGTGTTAGCCGCCATTAAAATTGATGATCCACATTATGCAGTGTCAAAGCTACTCAGTTTGGAAAACACGGTATCTGGCTGCGTACAACCACAGCTAATCATTAATGAGGCCACGCAAATCGCCCGAGACGCAGGTCTTCGCACACATTTAGACGGTGCCCGTGTTTTTAATGCATCCATTGCCTCAGGAATTAAACCTGATGAATTAGCTGAGAGCTTCGATACCGTATCGATTTGTCTATCAAAAGGCTTAGGCGCACCTGCCGGTTCTGTTTTGGTGGGGGATAAAGAAACGATTTACTACGCCCTTCGTCAGCGCAAAATGCTCGGCGGCGGCATGCGACAAGCCGGCATGTTGGCTGCTGCTGGTCTTTATGCACTTGACCACCATATCGATAGGTTAGCTGCTGATCATAGCAATGCAATGATGCTCGCAACAGCGCTTGCTGAGATTCCCCAGCTAAAAGTAGATCTCAAGCGCGTGCAAACCAATATGGTGTTTATTCACCCTGATGAAAGCGAACAAGCTGAGCTTGGCGTCTTCATGAAATCGCAGGGCATTATTATTGCTCAGGAGCGGTTAGTGCTTCATCTCGATATTGATGAAGCGATGGTCGCTAGAACGATTCAAGCTTTTCAGTCGTTTTACGCTTAGCGAATTAACAAACGTATTGTTATAACAAGCGCCTTGAAAAATATCGGCACAGATATCTGCTCACATCAACTTAATCGGGAATATTTTTAATCGCCTAGACTAGACACCTTGGGCTTGCGAAATATAGAGCGCCACCAGCGAGAGGTCTGCTGCTTAGCTTCTTTATGCATACTCTCCACATCGTTCATAGTATGCAGTTTAACTAAGGTCTCCATTTGATAGGGGGTCTGGACCATGAGGTTATTGCGTGAGGCCCGTAAATCTTTTGTAATAGACTCCAAACTCAAGGCGGGATATTTTTCCATTGCCAATGCGGCAACAGTCTGACCTGTTCGACCAACACCCGCTTTACAATGTATGACAGGGAGCATTTTTTCAGCTTCGCTAAGGACAGGATGCTTAATTTCTTCGTAAAAAGCCCTTTTTTCGAATACCTTAGCAGTAATTAGTGCAACCAATTTGGAGGTTGTCTCAGAACTAACCGTGCGATGATCTGGCCAGTTAAAAACGTGCACAACTGGAATTTCTATAGATTTCTGATCTTGGGTAACGGTTAATTGGAACAGCTTGGCTTCTGTCGAATTTTCTAGATCAATATAATCTAAGAACTGAGACTTCGTTTGGATCTGTCCAACAGTCGCAGAACCAGAAAAATACTCAGGCAATTGATGATTCTGAATATCCTTAGTACTCGCCAGAACAATTAATACTGGCGTGCAATTGTCTAACAACATCTGAAGCTGAGCTTCCACTTGATGTGGAAAAGGGTACTGTGACGCTATCGCGATGCTATTGCCGTCGACTACAATGCGATTAGCATTTAGGTCTTTTCTAACGTTTGTATCAGCGCTATGCGGCATATTAAAGCGGTCACGTTTAGCATCATACTGAATACCGTTAGAGTCACCTTTTATCCCCATTAGCTGCTCTACAAAACTGCCATGTTGCCCCATAAACCTATCCATGTATTATTTCATTCTGTAGCAAAGTTTAGCGTAATTTACACTGCAACAGATAATACATTGAATCTAGCTGAGTCCCTAGACAAAACAGGTCTTAAGTGGCTCGTCTATTGTTAAGTAATAATCCAAGAGGCTGTTGATCAGTGGGTAGCATAATTCCCACTATAATTTTTCTGGCTCAGAAATCTCTTTATAGCGAGCTAGATCTTTAGCAAAACGTTCTTTGAGATCACCTTTTTCGATTAGATTTTCAGTAATAGCTTGTTGATAAATATGCAAGTTATCCAGCATATCCTCAATTTTCATACCCAGCTTACGCTTATCAGCAGGATTGACCATCCTTTCATGGCGAGCTTCCACTGCTTCCAGTTTATCAGACAATTTTTTATGACGAGCCTTGAGAACTTTAATTGAACTGACCGCCATTTCAATCTTATTGTGGTAAACACTCTTAAGCTCTTCGATGCTACTAAAAATTGACAACAACTGAGTATCCTGCATTTCTTGCAAGTCCTCTAATTTTTTTGCGGCTTTCAATGCTTTTTGGCGCTCCTTTTCTTTCTTCAACGCTAAGAGTTTTTGCTTGCGGGCCTTTGCAGACTCAATTTTTTCTTTGGTTGTGCCATTTTTGTTTAGTTTAGTATGCCCATTCTGTGCAACCTTTGGTGGGACTCTATCGCCATAGTAAACTTTGCCACTGGCATCAACCCAACGATACAGAGCAGACTCCACAGGGATAGTGAAGAGTAAAATTAATAATGGAAGTAAAGTAGATTTTTTCATTGTTATTATAATATTTACTTACTCAAAAAATCAGTTTAATGATTAGACTTCGCAAGGTGATCGAAGCGGATCAATGTTTGACGGTATTTTCCAGTCACAGCATCTTTGTCCGCACGGTTAATAGCTATCGCTTTTTTGTATTCGGTTAAGCTTTCTTTAGCATTCACAATTTGCATCGATAGCGTAATCTTCGAAGATTCACTCTTTGTCTGCCTGTGCTTCTTATTCAAGCGCTTCAGCTTTTGGGTCAAGCTTTCATCACGGGCACTCAGAATTCCAATACTTTGATCAATTAGAGATATTTTCTTTTTGAAGATACTGATAACTTCTTCTCTTGATTCGTAAGTTGCAAGAAGCTGATCATCCTTACGTTTCTGCTCTGCCTCAGCCTTTTTAACTTCAGTCATCTCAGCTAGGACCTCTTGTTTCTTATTGGCTTCTTCTTCTTTTTTCTTCAGCTCTTCAGCTGAGCTTACCTTTTCTGATTCTATGCCGTTTTTATTTAATGAGGTGTGACCCTTCTGAGCCATTGCTGGAGGAACTTTGTCCGAAAAATGCACCTTGCCACTTTCATCGATCCAGCGATAAAGGCTTGCATGAGCAACGCTACTAGTTAAAAAAATTAACAAAGCAATTAGCTTAATTGATGTCATGATATTGGGGGCTATAATTGTTAGTATTGTTATAATCCTATCACAGCCAAATAACTGTTCATGCTATTTCCGACGAATGCTTAAACAGTAAAAAGTACCAAGCTTATGAGCAACCAATTTAGTTTAAAGACTCACTACCAACCCGCAGGTGATCAACCGACAGCCATTGAATCACTGGTTGATGGCCTTAATGATGGTTTACTCCATCAAACTTTACTGGGTGTCACAGGCTCTGGTAAAACTTTCACTATTGCCAATATTATTCAGCAAACACAGCGCCCAACAATAGTTATGGCGCATAACAAAACGCTGGCTGCTCAGCTCTATGGTGAAATGAAAGAGTTCTTTCCGAACAATGCTGTTGAATACTTCGTTTCTTATTATGACTACTATCAACCAGAAGCGTATGTACCTGCCTCTGGGGTATTTATTGAGAAAGATGCATCGATCAATGAACATATCGAGCAAATGCGCCTTTCTGCAACCAAAGCTATGATAGAACGCACCGACGTTATTATCGTTGCCACCGTCTCTGCGATTTATGGACTGGGTAATCCTGAGTCTTACCTTAAAATGATGCTGCACATTGACCGGGGTGAAAGAATTGACCAACGCAGCATTTTACGCAGGCTTGCAGAACTTCAATACACTCGTAATGACATAGAGCTGTCACGTGGTACTTATCGTGTACGCGGTGAAGTCATTGACGTCCACCCCGCTGATTCTGATATCGAAGCAGTACGCATTGAGTTATTTGATGATGAAGTGGAGCAGCTCAGTTATTTTGATCCGCTGACGGGTGAAATCCTCCGAAAAGCGCCCAGGCTCACCATCTATCCTAAAACTCACTACGTCACACCTAGAGAAACGCTGGTCGAAGCAGTCGATCATATCAAAAACGAATTACGTGGGCGTCTTGAATCATTAAGAGAAAATGGCCGACTGGTTGAAGCACAACGCCTACAGGAACGCACCTTATATGATATTGAAATGATTATGGAAGTTGGCTATTGCTCTGGTATCGAAAATTACTCTCGCTACCTTTCGGGTCGACCACCGGGGTCACCTCCTCCTTGCCTATTTGATTATCTACCGCCTGGCGCTTTAGTTGTTATTGATGAGTCGCACGCGACCGTTCCCCAAATCGGTGCTATGTATAAGGGTGACCGTTCAAGGAAGAACAACTTAGTGGAATACGGTTTTCGTTTGCCATCAGCCCTGGACAATCGCCCCCTTATGTTTGAAGAGTTTGAACGGCTAATACCTCAAGCAATTCATGTATCAGCAACCCCCGGTGAATATGAAAAAACTCACAGCGACAATACAGCAGAGCAAGTGGTCAGACCGACAGGCCTGCTTGACCCTCCTGTAGAGATTCGCCCGGTGGGTTCTCAGGTTGATGATGTAATGTCAGAAATTACATTACGCGCCGCAAAAAATGAGCGAGTGCTGATAACCACCCTTACCAAACGCATGGCTGAAGATCTAACAGATTATCTGATGGAACACGATATACGCGTTAGGTATTTACACTCAGATATTGATACAGTTGAACGCGTAGAAATTATCCGCGACCTAAGACTTGGTGAATTTGACGCATTAGTCGGTATTAACCTACTGCGAGAAGGTTTGGATATGCCAGAAGTTAGCTTGGTGGCAATTCTGGATGCAGACAAAGAAGGCTTTCTTCGCTCCGAGCGCTCACTGATTCAGACGATTGGCCGCGCAGCTAGAAACTCAGAGGGTAAAGCAATTCTCTATGCTGACCGAGTCACTAAATCGATGCAGGCCGCTCTCGATGAGACAGATCGTCGTCGCGCCAAGCAGATGACTCATAATAAAGAGAACAACATAACCCCCAAAACTATCCAAAAGCGTATCGCTGATATTATGGAAGGTGCCTACGGCGGCGACCGAGGCAGCAAACGTGGGCAGAAAACCAATAAAGTTGCTGAGAGTCAAACAAACTACAACGCTCTAACGCCCGCTAAAGCTATCAAATTGATGGCCAAGCTAGAAAAAACCATGTTCCAGCAAGCTAAAGATCTGGAGTTTGAAGCAGCAGCTAAAACAAGAGATGAGATTACGCAACTAAGAGAACAAGCGCTGCTGTGAGAACCAATATGATTAGTGGCAGTCCCGTCTATCTAGTGATTATTTACAGCTAGTTACTGGCAGACTACTATTTAATCATCACAAAGCAGGACAAGCTTTACCAGCTTGAAAATAACAATAATAACCCCCTAAAAAATTGGACCCCCACCATGAAAACAATAAAAAAAATTGGTTTAACTGTTGCCCTATTTCCTTTAATGGCCGCAATGAATGCGAATGCTGGCATGTTTGATGATTTTGAACTAATAGACAATGCAGGCTCAAACGGCGGCGAATTCTTCGAAGATGTCTTCTTTGGCGGATCATTTGGCCAAGCTGAAGCGGATAATTTTTGCACGGGCTCAACTGACTGTAATGGCGAAGATACCTCATGGAAAGTCTATGGTGGTTACACGCTGAATAAATTAATGGATGTAGAAGTTGCTTACCATAGTGTTGGAGACTTGAGTCGCACCACGGCAGCAGGTACTGAAACATCAGAGGTTTCTGCTCTTTCAGTTAGCGGTGTTGGGAAATACGAAATCAACGAAACGATAGAAGCGTTTGGTAAAGTGGGTGCTTCAAGCTGGTCTAGCAGTAATAGCGCTGGAGACCAAGACGGTGTCGGCTTAACTTACGGTGTCGGCGCGAAAATTAGCATGAATGAAAATATGAGGATCCGTGCGGAATGGGAAACTGTTTCTGGTGTTGAGACGGGCAGCGGCAAAAGTGACGTCAGTACTATGAGCTTAGGTATCGAACTAAAAACACTGTAAACCGAACTCTAGTAGGTATTTACAAAGCATTAAGGCAACCTCTGGGTTGCCTTAATGCTTTGTGCGGTGCATTTCTGTAAAAACTCTAGTACATTACGCTTTTTTATTACATCGATAACAATCAATGGCACGCCAAAGCGACTTCATCTCCCCTTCCATCCTCTCAGCTGACTTTGCGCGACTTGGCGAAGAGGTTGATAATGTTCTAAAATCCGGTGCGGATATAGTGCACTTCGATGTAATGGACAATCACTATGTCCCTAATCTGACCATTGGCCCACTGGTTTGTGAAGCCTTGCGCAAACATGGCGTGACAGCAGAAATCGACGTACATCTAATGGTTAAACCCGTTGATAGAATTATTCCTGATTTTGCTCAAGCCGGTGCAAGCTATATTACTTTTCACCCCGAATCCTCTGAGCATGTTGATCGAAGTCTGCAACTGATTCGAGACCAAGGCTGTAAGTGTGGGCTTGTGTTTAATCCAGCCACTTCTCTGGATGTGTTGGATTACGTCATAGATAAGGTCGACATAATTTTATTAATGTCGGTCAATCCAGGTTTCGGCGGCCAATCCTTTATTCGTGGAACACTGAACAAACTACGACAGGCACGCAAAAGAATTGATGAGTCTGGCTTGGATATTCGATTGGAAGTAGATGGTGGCGTGAAAGCCGATAACATCGCAGAAATTAAAGCAGCAGGTGCCGATACCTTTGTTGCAGGTTCCGCAATTTTTGGTGCAGCGAACCAAGATGACCCTAATCACTACGATTCGGTTCTACGTGCGTTCCGTGAACAATTAGCACGCTAACCGCAGGAAAGTTTAATTCGTGACAACACTTAACGGAGAAGTTAGACTTCTAGTGACAATTTATAAATTTCAACTTAAAAGTTCTATGACGAATCTAAATCTGTACAAACATTGGCGATGGTGAAGCTTCTTTAAGTTAATCACACCCTACTCTATTGTTTTTACAGGTTAGCGCATATGTTACGAGAGACTTTTCAGGCTTGCATTGAGCAAGGCTATAATAGAATTCCTTTAGTTCGCGAAGTATTAGCCGATCTAGACACCCCACTAAGTACCTACCTCAAGCTCGCAGACGGCCCTTACAGTTATCTATTTGAGTCTGTACAAGGCGGTGAGAAATGGGGCCGCTATTCCATTATCGGATTGCCGGCACGAGAAATTATTCATGTACGCGACCAGCAGATCGAAATACACAAAGCCGGAACAGTAATCGAACGCTTTGAAACTGACGATCCATTGCAGTGGATTGAAGATAAACAAAGCTCATACAAAGCACCTGAACTGCCTGAACTGCCTCGTTTTACGGGCGGACTTGTTGGCTACTTTGGTTATGAAACCATTGGCTATATCGAACCTAAATTAAGTAATCAGAACAAAGCTGACTTGCTTAACACGCCTGATATTCTACTGATGGTCTCTGACGAAGTGGTGGTGTTTGATAACCTCGTCGGAAAGCTTTATCTGGTTGTTCATGTCGATGCTAAGCCTGAAGCTTATGATCAAGGGCAAGAACGACTGCAAGCACTTCATCAACAATTAAGAGAGCCGCTGGCTTATCCGGCTGATGACAATACCCCAGCGCGACTAGTTACTGAAGCCAACTTCGAATCCAGCTTTCCTGAAGAAAAATACAAAGCAGCAGTATCTAAAGCTCGTGAGTACATCAAAAGTGGCGACGTAATGCAGGTGGTATTATCGCAGCGTTTATCGGTGCCTTATGAACACGATCCGCTAGATTTATATCGTGCATTGAGAAGCCTTAACCCCTCTCCTTACATGTACTTTCTACAACTAGATGATTTTCAAATTGTTGGATCATCACCTGAGATTTTAGTGCGCCTTGAAAATGAGGAAGTCACCGTACGACCTATTGCAGGAACTCGCCGACGAGGTGTCGATGACGCTCAAGATAAGCAACTGGAAGCTGAATTACTGGCTGATCCCAAAGAGCTTGCCGAGCATTTGATGCTAATTGACTTGGGTCGTAACGATGCAGGTCGTGTTAGCCAAATTGGTAGTGTAGAGCTAACCGAGAATATGCTGGTTGAACGTTACTCACACGTGATGCATATCGTCTCTAACGTACGCGGCAAACTTAATTCTGATATGAGCGCGATGGATGTCCTGCGTGCCACATTCCCTGCTGGCACGGTTAGTGGTGCGCCAAAGGTTCGTGCTATGGAAATTATTGCTGAGCTTGAACCCATCAAACGCGGCATCTACTCAGGCGCAGTAGGCTATCTGTCTTGGAATGGCAATAATATGGATACGGCAATCGCTATTCGCACCGCCGTTATAAAAGATAAGCATCTACATATTCAAGCGGGTGCGGGTATTGTTTATGACTCCATTCCGCAATCTGAGTGGGACGAAACAATGAACAAGGCACGTGCCATTGTTGCCGCGGTTGCTGAGGTAAGCGAAGGAATTGATAAAGTGCAAACACCCGAGGGAGATTTGTCATGATTTTAATGGTCGATAATTACGATTCTTTCACGTACAACCTTGTTCAGTATCTGGGGGAGCTTGACGCTGAAGTGGTAGTTCATCGCAATGATCAGTTAAGCATTGAAACTATCAAAGAGCTGGCACCGACAAAAATAATGATTTCTCCTGGCCCATGCACACCTTCAGAAGCGGGTATTTCACTAGCTGTAGTCGAGGAGTTTTCCGGAAAAATTCCGCTATTCGGTGTTTGTTTAGGGCATCAGGCGATTGGTCAAGCTTTTGGCGGAAAAGTCGTTCGCGCCACTAAAATTATGCATGGTAAAACATCTCTAATACACCATACTGGTGTGGGCGTTTTTGCTGGTTTGAAAAACCCTTACACTGCAACACGCTATCATTCCTTAGTCATCGAAAAAAACAGCATGCCAGATTGCCTTGAAGTCACGGCATGGACAGAAACCGAAGGCGGCGAACTGGATGAAATTATGGGTATTCGCCATAAAACACTAGATATTGAAGGCGTGCAATTTCACCCAGAATCTATTTTAAGTGAACATGGTCACGACATGCTTCGAAACTTCATTAATGCGGGCCCAAGGTAATGGAAACTTTAAACACGGCTAGTTTTATGCGCCGTATTGGCGCGATGTTTTATGACTTCATGCTGGCTTTATCTTCTGTAATTCTTGTTGGGTTCTTTTTTACTGCAGTTATTATGAGCTTGTTTAGCATTGAAAATATCGAGGCAGGCAGCCCAGCCGCCAAAGCGATATTTATGCTGCTGGTGATATTCACTTTTGGCTTTTATGGATGGTTCTGGACTCACGGTGGCCAGACGCTGGGCATGCGTGCCTGGAAACTAAAGCTAGTGCGCGAGGACTTTGAATCTATCACTTGGTTACAGGCACTTTTCCGTTTCTGTTATTCCATTATCAGCTGGGTACCACTAGGGGCAGGATATCTTTGGATGCTTGTTGATAAGAAAAAACTCAGTTGGCACGACCGCATCTCCAAAACGTATATCATCGACCTAAAAAATGACCGATAGAGCACCGCACCCAATTGGGTTAGGCTTGACATTGTTTTACAGCGCTATGGTACTTCTCTTTTATGTGCTAGTGCAAAACGCTGTTCTGAAGCATTTCATGAATTTGCACTCTGCTGAAACTGGCTCACAAAACTTCGAAGAACTCATCAAGCTACTTGCGACTGATGCAACTACTGTTAGCACCGGAATTAGTATCGGTAGCTGCAGTGCTTTGTTGTTTTTAGTGCTACTGATTCGCTTTCGTAAGGTCGACGTTAAACAACATTTAGCACTTCAACCATTTATATTTAGAGACTTACTGAACTGGCTGCTGGTGCTAATCGGCTTCATGGTCATCTTTACAATAATCGCGTGGTTGATTTCACACGAAACGCCTGATTTTATGAGAAAGATCTGGCAAAGCCGCGAACACACTTTATTGCTGTTGTTTGCCATTGTGATCGCTGCACCGGTTTTTGAAGAATGCCTGTTTCGTGGCTTTCTGTTTTCTGGTGTGCAAAATAGCCATCTAGGTACTGGTGCAGCAATTGTTATTAGCTCCTCTTTCTGGGCGATGATCCACACACAATATGGTTCTTTCGAGCTAATCACTATTTTCATACTTGGGGTAGTATTGGCCATTTCGCGCATTGCCAGTGGCTCTTTATATGTACCGATTATTCTTCACGCCTCAAATAATCTTTTTGCTGTACTGGAAATGGCCTTCCTCACAAAAAACGTGGCACAATAAGCACCATTAATTTCTGCCATGCAGTCACAAACTAACAACAACATAAATGGGAGCTTTATGAACTATTCTATTGCCAGCAATCTTTCCATCGACAATGCGGAGAGTGATTGCCTTATTGTCGCAATTTATCAAGACAAGCAACTATCGGCTGCGGCAAGCGCGCTGGACAAAGCCAGCAATGGTGAGCTGAGTGCCGTTTTGGAATACGGAGACTTCACTGGGAAATCTGGCGAGTCACAGCTTTTATATAAACTGGCAGGTGTAACAGCAGCGCGAGTACTAATGATCGGCTGCGGCGAGCAAGGTAAATTCGATGCCTTTGCTTTACGTGCCGCAACAAAAACTGCTGTCTCAAAACTTGCTAATCAATCAGTTTCAAAAATTAGCTCATTGCTTGGTGATGACCTGATTACGACAAATGATACGAGTAGTGTGATCATGCAAACAGTGCTAGGTGCAGCGGATAGTCAATATCAGTTCACCACCCATAAGTCGGATGCAGCACCAGCTATTACTGGTCAACATCTTGAAATAGCGTTTAGTGCGGCACTCGACGATGCTGGTGAAGCGTTAACTCAGGCAGACGCAGTAGCTCAAGGTTGTGAACTTTCACGCAATCTATCTAATCAGCCTGGTAATGTCTGCACACCCACTTATCTTGCAGAAACAGCACTATCGATGGCAAAAGACTTTGCTAATCTTGAAGTTGAGGTGCTTGAAGAATCGGATATGGAAAAACTGGGCATGGGCTCTTTCCTATCAGTTAGCCAAGGTAGTGACCAACCCGGCAAGATGATTATTTTCAAATACAATGGTGCTGGCAATGATGATGCGCCCATTGCACTAGTGGGTAAAGGTGTTACTTTTGATACAGGTGGAATTTCGATTAAGCCTGGCGGCAACATGGACGAAATGAAATTCGACATGGTCGGATCTGCCAGCGTGACGGGAACTATCAAAGCTGTCGCTGAAATGAAATTACCGTTAAATGTAATTGGTGTACTCGCGGCAGCAGAGAACATGCCAAGCGCACGTGCTACCCGCCCAGGTGATATCGTCACATCAATGGCCGGAAAAACTATCGAGGTTCTTAACACCGATGCTGAAGGCCGTTTGGTACTTTGTGACGCACTTACTTACGTTGGAAAATATAAGCCAAAGTTAGTTATCGATATCGCAACACTCACTGGCGCTTGTATCGTTGCATTGGGTCACGAGATTTGTGCGCTACTCGGCAATGACCAAGCACTCGCTGATGACATTATGGCTTCAGGTAAAAAAGTGGGTGATGAAGCGTGGCAACTACCTATGAATGAGACCTATCAGAAGCAACTGAAAAGTGCGCATGCTGATATTGGTAATATCGGTGGTAAATCAGCAGGAACGATTACTGCTGCCTGCTTCCTTGGTCATTTCACTAATGACTATCGTTGGGCACATCTTGATATTGCAGGCACAGCCTGGAACGGTAAAGAAGCGACTGGTCGTCCTGTGCCTTTGCTAACGCAATTCTTGATCGATCAGGTTCAAGGTGATTGATATAAGAGAATGCCACACTTTCGCAAAGGACTTCCGCTATTCCTCAAGGCGCGATAAAACAAGCGTTGCCATAATACGCGCATTATGGCAACGCCGAAGGGCCGTAGAAAGACCAGAGAAATGGGGCAAGCTTTTTTGGAAGTCATCTTATGACAGAAATTAATTTCTACGTTAGCAAGTCTGAGGGTTTGCGCGACAGGTTGATTCTAGCCTGTCGCCTTACCCAAAAAGCTTATGAGAAAGGCTGGCACATCCACATTCATACGGATTCATTAGCTACTTCTCAGCGTTTGGACGAACTATTGTGGACTTGGCATCCTTCAAGTTTCTTGCCACACGCTCTGGCTGATACCGCTGATCAAGAACGTATCACCATTGCGCACGATTATGAACCAACTGACCACTGTGACTACTTAATTAATCTATCAAATGTGAAACCTGAGTTTTTCTCACGCTTCGTTAGAATGGGAGAGATTCTTGATCAATCCCAAGATATTTTAACCGATGGTCGTAAAAGGTATGCCTATTATCGCGAACGGGGGTATACTCTTAAGTATCATCAACTTTAAAGGAAGTTGCAGAGATGTCGAATCCCCCGTCGAAAACATCCGCATACATTCCTGTCGTATCAGACCTCGTCATGCCGGGAAACCCAGCACTAAGACAACAAAATGATGCTTCAGGAAACACAAAATCCGGCCGTTACGCCGATGACTTAAATCTACGTATAGACGAACTTGAATCTGCTATTGGTCAAGACACCATGGGCACACAAAGCCGTGCATACGCTATTCGTGCAGAGGCTAGTCGTGGCAGAGCTTCACCTACTAAAAAACTCAAAGCACAGCGCTAATTTCTTTTTGAGGCGATTGATTCAAAGGAAGGATTCTTTTCTATCAATCGCCCAACTACCTAAATTGTTGTTAAAATAATAAAAAGAAAGCAATAATCAGGCCTCTAGCCTATTGAATCACACTGCAGTCCTATTGAGTTTCGGCTATAATTCCGCCTTTCAAGATCATCAGATAAGTATTGGCATGGATAAGACGTATAGCCCAAAGGACATCGAACAGCGCTGGTATCAACAATGGGAATCACAAGGTTATTTCGAACCGAGTGGTGAAGGCGAATCCTATTGTATTATGATCCCTCCTCCTAATGTGACTGGCACACTGCATATGGGCCATGCCTTCCAAGACACTGTCATGGACGCATTGATTCGTTATCACCGCATGCAGGGTAACAATACGCTTTGGCAGCCTGGCACTGACCACGCGGGTATCGCTACGCAAATGATCGTTGAAAAACAGCTCAAGGATCAAGGCCAAACGCGCCATGATTTGGGTCGAGAAAAATTCATTGAACGCGTTTGGGACTGGAAACAACAGTCCGGTGGCACAATCACCAAGCAACTACGTCGCCTGGGCGCATCACCGGATTGGTCACGTGAACGCTTCACGATGGACGAAGGCCTATCTGAATCTGTCGGCAATGTATTTGAGCGTCTTTATGACGAAGGCCTAATTTACCGAGGCAAGCGCCTAGTTAATTGGGACCCTGTACACCACACCGCTCTTTCCGATATAGAAGTGCTCAATGAAGAAGAAAACGGACACATGTGGCACTTCCGTTACCCGCTAGCGGATGATGCTGGCAATGCAACGGATGAGCACCTAATCGTCGCCACCACACGCCCTGAAACCATGCTAGGCGATAGCGCTGTTGCGGTACATCCTGAAGATGAGCGTTATCAACATCTCATCGGAAAATTCGTTAAATTGCCTTTAGTAGGTCGCTTGATTCCTATCGTTGGCGATGATTATGCCGATCCTGAAAAAGGCACGGGTTGCGTAAAGATTACTCCCGCGCATGATTTCAACGACTACGAAGTCGGCAAACGTCACGATCTTGAGATCATCAATATATTTGATGACAGCGCTGCGGTTAATGACACTGCGCCAGAGCAGTATCAGGGCCTTGATCGCTTTGTTGCTAGAAAACAAATCGTCGCTGACTTAGATGCATTAGGACTATTAGACGAGGTTAAAGCCCATACGCTACAAGTCCCTCGCGCTGAGCGCAGTAATAGCATAATCGAACCTTATATGACGGATCAGTGGTATGTAAAAATTGCACCGCTCGCCGGACCAGCAATTGAAGCCGTTGAGTCTGGTCGCATCAAATTCGTTCCTGACAACTACAAAAACATGTACTTCAGCTGGATGAATGACATTCAGGACTGGTGCATTTCCCGTCAACTTTGGTGGGGACATCGTATCCCTGCTTGGTATGACGAATCTGGGAAAGTTTATGTCGGTAAAACGGCAGACATCGTCATTGCCAAATACGACCTTCCTGCTGATATCGTCTTACGCCAAGACGATGACGTACTCGATACTTGGTTCTCATCTGCACTATGGCCTTTCTCAACACTAGGCTGGCCTGACAATACTGACGCATTAAAAACTTTCTACCCCACCAATGTGCTGGTAACGGGTTTCGACATCATTTTCTTCTGGGTTGCCAGAATGATCATGTTTGGCTTGAAGTTTATGGATGGCGAAGTGCCTTTCAAAGAAGTCTATATGCACGGTTTAGTACGTGATACCGACGGGCAGAAAATGTCCAAATCCAAAGGCAATGTGATTGACCCATTGGATGTTATCGATGGAATATCGCTACCAGATTTACTGGAAAAACGTACTAGCAACCTAATGCAGGATTACAAGCGCGACAGCATTGCCAAAGCGACCAAAAAGCAATTCCCAGATGGCATACCTGCCTACGGTACCGATGCGTTACGTTTCACCTTTGCCACGCAAGCAACCTCAGGACGCGATGTACGTTTTGATTTGCAACGTATCGAAGGTAATCGAAACTTTTGTAATAAGCTGTGGAACGCTGCACGTTATGTGCAGATGCAAACTGATGACAAAGAGGTTGGCGTAAATAATCCCAATCGTGAGCTATCTCAAGCGGATCGTTGGATTATTTCCCGTTTGCAGCATACCGCTGCTGAAGTCGCTGAGCATTTTGAGAAGTACCGTTTCGATCTTGCCGCTAAAGCGCTGTATGAGTTCTCTTGGAATGAATACTGCGATTGGTATCTGGAGTTATCCAAGCCCGTATTATTTGCTGATGATGTGAGTGATGATGCTAAGCAAGGCACGCGTCATACGCTAGTGTCAGTGTTTGAATCGCTCATGCGCATGCTGCACCCGATAATGCCTTACATCACGGAAGAAATCTGGCAGTCGATTAAGCCGTTACTGGGTAACACTGGCGACACGATTATGTTGCAAACTTATCCTCAAGCGGATAAGAGCCTAATCGATGCAACTGCTGAAACTGAGCTGGGCTGGACTAAATTATTCATAGAGAGTATTCGCAGAATTCGCTCTGAAATGGATATCAAACCAGGTAAAGCACTACCTGTATTGGTGAATAACTGGACTGAAGAAAACCAGCGTATTTTCAATAGCTGCGAGCGCGAAATTACCTCGCTAGCTAAGCTAGAATCCGTTACATGGTTATGCAAAGATGACGCGCCACCAGAGTCCGCAACTGGCTTAGTCGGCGAAATGCAGATACTCATCCCACTAGCTGGCTTGATTGATAAGGATGCTGAAACGGCCCGGCTAAATCGTGAAATCGAGAAGATCAACAAACAACTTCAAGGCGTAATGAATAGACTCAACAACCCATCGTTTGCTGATAAAGCACCCGCTAACGTCGTTGCACAAGTACAAAAGCAAGCGGATGAGCAGCAGTCTGCTTTAGAACAGCTTCAGCAGCAGCTAGCTAAGATCGCAGAACTGTAAGCTAAGTTTCTTCAACACCAACTAAAAAGCCTGATGGGTAAATGCCATCAGGCTTTTTAGTTAGCCGCTAACTGACACACACCCTAAACAAGTCTATTAGCGAGTCGTCACTCCGCCCCGTGAACGCAGGTAAGTAATCAATTTAGCCTTTTTCTGCTCAGTGGCCATATCCAACGGAGTTTTGCCATCAGCTGCTTTAGCATTCACATCAGCGCCTTTAGCAAGTAACAATTTAGCCATATTTAAGTAACCACCCAGTGAGGCGAGATGCAGCAAAGTCCAACGATTACTCTGTGTCAAATTTGGACTAACGCCTACTGACATACAGTTTTTCACGTACGGTAAGTTACCTGCAATTACCTGACGATGAATCTTCCCACTGGTTACACAGTCCTTAGTAATACTATTAATACGTGCGGTCTTTTGGGCCTTGATTACCTGAATACGCGCTCTTTCTTTTTGCATTTCATCAAATGATTTAGCGGCCGGCGCAGATACCACTTCTTTAGCAGCTTCTTCGTTTTCAGCTGAGGCCGCTTGCGCTTCATCACGCTTCTGCTTAGCTTCTTTCTCTGCCTTTTTAAGAGCGTCTTCGCGAGCTTTCTGTTTAGCTTCTTCACGCGCCTTTTTCTGAGCCTCCCTCCGCTCATCGCGCTTTCGCTTTTTCTCTTCCGCTGCAAGACGCGCGGCCTCAGCACGCTCATCAGCTAACTTATCCGCAGCAAGCATTTGCTCATTAAGGTTTTGAGCATCAATTTGAGAAGGGCTAAGTGGGGTATTTTCTTCGGCATTAGCCACTGTTGAGTCATCTGGGGAAACATCCTTAGTGTCATCAACCACTGGACTTATTTCACTAGCAACATCACCTGTTTGTTGCTCAGGAGCAACCTGACTATCAGGGTCTGAATCAATAGCAACTGTTTCTTGTGTATTAGCAGGGCTAGTTTGTCGCATAAAATCGACCTGCGCTTCCTGCAAGGCTTTACTAATTGCCTCATCAATTTTAGCGACAGAAGCCGTTTTGTCATCAACTGCCGCTTTTGTAACACTCGTTTGACTCTCAGTAAATTCAGCCTGACCTTCAGTCAACGCTAAACTGATGGCACCACTCAATTCAGTATCATCGATAGCCTCAGCTCCAGATGACTTTGAGTCAGCATTAAGAACATTCGTAATTACAACTTGATCACTAGCTGCTTCAACCGCTTTACTTGACTGAGATCCGGCAGGCTCAGCAACAACAGATGTATTGTCAGATGCCGCAGATACCTCTTTTGTCACATCCTTGGCAGAATCAGACTCTGAACTGGTATCCGTAGATCCTACAATGGCAGTTGGTTTATCGACTTCCTGAACAACAGTAGTTGAACTTTCTGTTGAATCTTGTGCAGCCGAGTTATCACCTGAACTTGGCGTGTTAGCGGCTACCTGCGAAGCGTCACTGCTCTTCGGCTCTGCTTTGCTTGGAGAAAGCTCAACAGGAACAATCACTGGCGGCTTTACCGACTCTTCGGATATCTCATTCCAAGCAGTACTTAACTTAGATTTGAATTGCTCCAACCCACCAAAGTGATTGATCGCATAAGCACCTGCTCCAGTGCTCAATAACAAAACACCTAACCAAACCAGCCCTTTTTTCCGTCCTGCACCCTTATTAGATCTAATCGATGTAATAATCGGCTCAGCAGGCGCAGTCTCGTCCAGATCAAGTACTTTTTTGATAACCGTTACCGGCTTATCATCATCACCGCCCCCAAAAACAGGGTTGACCTTAGCTGAGCCCAACTGATTGACAAATTCACGGCATGTATCAAACCGTTTAACAGGATTACGTTCCAGCGCCTTGCCAAGTATTCTAGATGCTCCGACTAACTCAGGACGATGTGCCAACAGCGACTCAGGGAACTTTGTCGCCACCTGCCGCCGATATGCTTCACTACTGCCAGGATTATGAAAATGCGAACGACCCGCCAATGCTTCATAAACGATCGTTGCTAATAGGTACTGATCGTAGCTCTCATTATAGTTACTCTTGATATATTCCGGTGCCAAATGATCAGCAATATCTAATGATGAAATCGCCTGCTTGAAGGCGCCAAGACGCTGAACAGCAAGCTCAGTGATGAAGTCACCTAGCAAGACCTGCCGCTTTTGCCCTAAAAAAACAACTCCAGGACGTACATTAGTATGAACATAGTCCATCTCATGCAGCTCATCGAGCGTAACTGCCAGAGGCCTAGCCCAATCCAGCACCTCATCAACCGACATTTTCTTCGATCTATTTTTGCTGGAAGCTAGTGAACTCTCGAGCGTTTCATGCGTAACGTATTGCAACACTGCAAAAGGCTGAGAATCGTACTCACCGTGATCTAACACTTTAATGAGGCCATTCAAACGCGCTTTCAGTAGCCTCTGGCAGGCGTCTTCGAAAGTTGAAGTGAAGCCTGGTAGGGTCTGTAATTCAATCCTTGGAAATGAAATCACTACTAAGCGATTGCTTTGGTCGGTATCTTCAGCGAGGTAGCATATATTACTGGTAGTATTAGGAATCTTTTTTTGTATTTGATAACGTTTATCTATAACGGTGCCTAGTGCTATGGCTTGCTGCATTCTCTATCCTTGGGTATGCATGACAGTGATATCCTGAGATTAACATAGTTTAATTAAACATAATCAAACCGTAACAGAAAATTTTATTTTATCTTGGTAATATCTAAATCCGCTGATAATTGAACCTTTTTTTATTTTCAGCGACAACAGTTGGATCTATTTTATTTGGGCTTTAAAATAATATATAGAAAAACGTAAAGAATTTCCAGCTACACATATAGCTATTAGTTTTGCTAATAAGCTGTTAATAAATAGTGATTAGAGTATTGATGACAATTTGTCTATATTTCTTATGAACCAAACCATACTGTTATTGTCTGAAGGCACAATAACAAAAATAATATGAGAATTACCACATGGGGAAACTAGGACTTTTCCGCGCCCGTCATCTCGTCTCGAGAACGGGTATCGGTGCCGAATGGGAGACTATTCAGCGATACAAGAATCTCACCTTGCTGGATGCGATCAAACATACGCTCAGTTATGCCGACTACAATTTACCGCGTCCTCCTAGAACTTCTAGTTGGGCCAAAACGATCAGTAATCGTAATTCGATGGCTCGCCAACGAAACATGCAGCGCATGGCCAAAACTGAAGGTAAAGGTATACAGAACTGGTGGGTGAATCACATGCTCACAACCAAAACCCCGTTTCTTGAGCGAATGACGTTGTTTTGGCATAATCACTTTCCATCATCGATCGATCAAACCAAGCAACCCAGTGCTCTATTCGAACAGAATGTGACGCTTAGACGCCACGCACTCGGAAACTATGGCAATTTATTGTTTGCTATGGCAAAAGATCCAGCCATGCTTATCTACCTTGACGGTTACAAAAACGTTAAAGGTGACCCCAACGAGAATTTTGCACGTGAATTATTAGAATTATTCACTATGGGTGGTACACGCTACTATCGCGAGTTTGATATCAAAGAAGCGGCCAGAGCCTTTACAGGCTGGGGCATCGACGATAAAACGGGTAAATTCAGATTCTATCCAGAGCGACATGACACTGGCGTCAAAACCTTCATGGGCCAGCGCGGGAATTTCACTGGCGACGATATCTTGATGATTCTAATGAAGCATCCAAGAACGGCTGAAACCATTGCCGAAAAGATGTGGAGTGAATTCGTTAGTTCGTCCAAGCCAAATGCAGCTTATACAAGACGTTGGGCAGCCCAGTTCCGTGACTCTAACTATGACATTAAAGCGTTACTGATTGCGGTATTGAGCAGTGATGCATTCTGGGATCCAAGAAATAAGGGCGCACTGATCAAATCACCTGTCGAGTTGACGGTGGGTACGATGCGCGCGCTCCCTTACCGATTGCGTAAAAATAATCTTGCTCACAATCTCTCTATAATGGGGCAATCGCTATTTGCCCATAACAGCGTAAAAGGCTGGACTGGCGGCAACAACTGGATAAGCACGCAATCACTAATGCGTCGTACCGGTCTGCTGACAAACTTGACCCGAGGAAACCTAAGACAGGCTAATGATCTAAATTTTATGAAGCACATGCCTGACTGCACCGATGAAGAATTAATAACTTGGCTACTCCCTGTGCCACCCCTAAATCCACTACCCACTCAGCCCGGTCGTCAACGACTGGTTAGAGCATTGGTTTTAGACCCTGCATACCAAGTCAGCTAAATATTAGAGGTTATTATTATGGATCGTCGCGAATTTTTAAAATATTCAGGATTACTCACGGCTGCTGGCATGTCACCGGAGCTTTTGTTTGCTGCTAATGGAAGTACGCCTGACAAGATAGTTGTATTTGTTGAGCTCAAGGGTGGTAACGATGGATTTAACACCTTAATTCCTTACAAAGACCCCGAGTACAAGCGTCTGCGTGAAAACATTCACATCAGAGAACGCTTTGCATTGCCACTAGGCAAACAAAACATGGCAATGCACCCACATCTAAAGCAATTGCATAAAGTCTGGAATACAGGCGAAATGGCTTGGATTCAAGGTATAGGCTACCCCAATGGCGTCTTGTCTCATTTCCGCTCAATGGATGTAATTGAGACTGGATCACATTCTGAGCAAGTGCTTGATCATGGTTGGCTGTCCCAAGTAATGCCCGCCTATAAAAAAGGCCTGCATGGTATTTGTGTAAGCAATGATGGCGGCAGCCTTGGCCCACTAGCAAGCCCACTGATAAATAGTGTCAGCATGCAAAGCCCTCGTACCTTTGTCAATCAGTCCAAAATTATTAAAGATATTACCCCCGTAAGTTCCACCCCTGCCTTAGCCCACCTGACCAATACTCAACATCAACTGTTTGAGGTCGGAAATCAGCTACGTGAGAAAATGTCGCGTGGCTTACGGCAGAAAAAAACAAAAAGAAGTAAGGGCGTTTTAGGCCATAGTCTTGAGTCTGTAGCCCAAATGATTATTGCTGGCGTAGACTCTCCCGTCTACAAAGTGACACAGACTGGCTTTGATACCCACTCTGGTCAGATCGGCCGTCATAACAATGTGTTATTTCAGTTAGATCATGGCTTGTCTCAGTTTGTTCATTCCATGAAACAAAATGGGCTGTGGAATAAAGTGGTTATTGTCAGCTATTCTGAGTTTGGTCGACGCATTGGTGAGAACAAAGGTGGCGGAACCGATCATGGTACAGCATCTGCTCAGTTTGTGATGGGTGGTGGCGTACGTGGCGGTATTTATGGTCGCGCACCTGATTTAACACGTCTGGACAATAATGGAAATGTCGCCCACACCACGGATTATCGACAGGTTTACGCAACGCTAGCACAGCGAGTCTGGCGTCAGCCGAACCATCCATGGAGAGGTCACCAAACCATTCCGTTTATTTAACGCTTAGTTCTTAAAAATGCCGTCGATAGACGGCATTTTTTTGGAACAAAGGTGATTAGAGATGGGTTATACTTCGCGCTTTGCACGCAGCAATCACCATGAACTCAGACCTCCAGCGGCTCCAGCCTTATCCTTTTGAGAAGATAGCAAGCCTCAAACAACAGGTTCAGCCAAACCCTGAACTATCGCCACTATCACTCTCCATTGGCGAACCCAAACACCCAACACCTCAGATTATCCTCGATGCACTCAGGGAAAATGCCTCGTTAATAGCCGTCTACCCCGGCACCAAAGGCAGTGTTGAGCTGCGTGAAGCAATCGCTAGCTGGTTAGCAACACGCTTTAAACTACCTGCAATCAGCGCTGGCACCCAAGTGCTACCTGTCACCGGAACCCGTGAAGCACTATTTGCAGTCACACAATGCCTAATTGACCGCAAGCCCAACGCCAAAGTACTCATGCCCAACCCCTTCTACCAAATTTATGAAGGCGCGACATTACTAGCAGGCGCGACACCGGTTTACTTACCCTGCGTCGAAGAAAACGGCTTTATCCCTGCCCTAGACCTCATCGATGAGCAAACATGGCAAGACTGCCAACTGTTCTTCATGTGTACACCGGGCAATCCAACTGGCGCACTCACACCTGCTAGCGAAATAAAAAAACTCATACAACTCGCTGAAAAATATGACTTTATAATCGTCTCTGACGAATGTTATTCAGAAATTTATTTAGACGAAGCGAATCCACCGACTGGATTATTAGAAGTGGCCGCTCAAATGGGCAACACCGATTACAAAAATTGCGTGGTCATGCACAGCCTGTCTAAACGCTCCAATTCGCCGGGCTTACGCTCAGGGTTTGTTGCCGGCGATGCTGAAATTTTGAAAGCATTTTTGCTATTTAGAACCTATCATGGCTGTGCGATGCCACCACATACACAAGCCACCAGCGTTATTGCCTGGCAAGATGAGACTCACGTCGAAGAAAACCGTCGTTTATACCGTGAGAAATTTGCTGCCGTTTTGGAAATATTATCGCCTGTAATGGAGATACCCAAACCACAAGCCAGCTTTTATCTTTGGGCCAAAACGCCTATTGATGACGTGACCTTCACGCGTGATATTTTTGAGCAGCAGCACCTCAATGTCGTACCAGGAAGCTATCTATCTCGCGAAGTGGATGGTATCAACCCTGGCGCAAATAGAATTCGTTTAGCCTTAGTCGCCGAACCGAAGCAATGCATTGAAGCGGCGCAGCGCATTAAACAATTTGTAGAATCCATTTGATTGGTGTATCGCGATTCATAGCTAATGCCGACACCTTATACAAGAACCAAACCCAATAATTTCAACAGACAAAAGTAGAGAGAAACAATGACAATCAAGCGTATCGGACATCGTTATATCGACAGCAACAGCGGAACAGTTTTAGACGTGTGGTTTCCACGTTCTAACAAAGAAATCGCTCGTAACTGCTTAGCGCAAAAAGTTGGCTTAATTAAGAGTGACTTTATTGAAGTAGAAATCGCTTCAGTTGATGATGCGCCGGCATCTATCGAAGATGCTTACTTGCGTTTACACCTGCTTTCAGAGTGCGCTGTGAAGCCAAACGGAATCAATCTTGATGGCGTGTTTGGCTTACTGACAAATGTTGCTTGGACATCAGCAGGCCCAGTACTTCCGTCAGAAGTTGAAAACCTTCGCGGCTTAATTGCTGGTGAAGACCACAGCCTAACAATCAACTCAGTCGATAAATTCCCAAGCATGATCGACTACGTAATCCCTGATGGGGTACGAATCGCGATTGCTAACCGTGTACGTTTAGGTGCTCACCTATCATCAGGCACCACCGTTATGCACGAAGGTTTTGTTAACTTCAATGCAGGTACGTTAGGTAGCTCAATGGTTGAAGGCCGTATTAGTGCTGGCGTTATCGTTGGTGATGGCTCTGATGTGGGTGGTGGTGCGTCAACTATGGGTACGCTGTCTGGTGGTGGTAAAGAGCGTATCGCGCTGGGTGAGCGCTGCTTGTTAGGTGCTAACTCTGGATTGGGTATTCCGCTTGGAAATGACTGCATTGTCGAAGCTGGTTTGTATTTGACAGCGGGTACGAAGGTTCAGGCACCGGATGGAACAACGGTTTCGGCACGTCAGTTAGCGGGTCAGTCTGGCCTGTTGTTTAGACGTGATAGTCAAACCGGTGCGGTTGTGGCGATTGTTAGCGACTCATCAGTTTGGGGCGGATTAAACGACGCCCTTCACAAGAATTAAGGCGTCGGTGCTTGATACTGCCAACGGCTCCTCCTCACCGTGGGTTGAGCAGGGGCTGTAGGTGCGGAGCAGGATCGGGAAGACTCTAAAGCCCAATCATATAACCCACTACTCCGCCGCTCCCGACTCAACTCACTTATCTTTTTTTGCGTTGGCGAATGCTTCGGCGAAGGCGTTGTTAGCTGGGGTGTTGTTGGTTGAGGTTTTCGCGGGGCGTGCGTTTTGGTTATTAGTACGCTGGTTATTACTACGCGGATTATTTGCAGGCTTTCTCGCAGCGACTGGTTTTGCTTTCTGGGCACCACCCTCTTCTGGCTCCAACGGATCATCCAACCGCAAACTCAGCGCAATTCGCTTACGCGCCTGATCCACTTCCATCACTTTAACCTTAACAATTTCACCCGCTTTAACCACTTCGTGCGGGTCTTTAATAAACTTATCCGACATTGCAGAGATATGAACTAGA
>Ga0209828_1000804_pt1 | contig 29781 bp, 27 predicted proteins | sample MaitaG_FD_187429 | JGI IMG/M metagenome (GOLD analysis project Ga0209828, IMG submission 187429) | Marine algal microbial communities from Maine, USA - Maine_Asex2 metaG (SPAdes) (version 2) | ecosystem: Host-associated > Algae > Red algae > Unclassified | place: Maine, USA | collected 2015-01-05
GCCGTGGCTTCGGCGGTGGTCATGCCCACGGTTGCGATCTCCGGATCGGAGAACACCACCGCCGGGATGGCCGCTGGATCAAAGGCCGCGGACTCGCCCGCAGCGGTGCGGGCGGCAACTTCGGCTTCGGCGGTGGCCTTGTGCGCCAGCGCGGGACCGGCCGTAATGTCGCCAATGGCCAGAATGCGACGGGCGGCGCGACGACCGGGATCAACGGCGATGCGACCGTCGGCTTCGGGGGTCACCCCGACAATGTTGAGACCGAGGTCATCGGTGTTGGGAGTTCGACCCACGCACACGATCACCTTGTCCGCAGCCACCACGCCGGCTCCCGACGACCCCTCGGTGACAAGCCCCTGATCGCTCAGATGGCGAGCGAAGGTGGTGGTGAGAACGGTCACGCCAAGCTGTTTCAGTCGCCGACCAACTACTCGGGAGAGTCGGGCATCAAGTCCAGGGAGCAGTGAGTCGCCGGCTTCCACAATGGTGACCTGGGACCCGAGCTTTGCCCACGCGGTGCCGAGCTCCACGCCGATATAGCCACCGCCAACGACGGCGATGGTCTCTGGCACCCGATCGAAGTCAAACAAGGCACCGGTGGAGCTGACGACGCGCGCATCGGAGAACGGTAGGTCTGACAGCTCGATGGGGCGCGATCCGGTGGCGACAATCGCCTCCTGAAACTCCACGTGTTCAACGTGGGAGTCGTCCATGATGGCCACCCGATTGGGGCGACTGAATCGGGCGGTTCCGTTCACAACGTTGACACCTGCGGCCGTGAGGAGTTGCCCGACTCCGGAAGTGAGGCCTCCGACGACGGCGGCCATGTGCTCCTTCACTTCAGCGAGGTCAACCTGAGCAGTGAGATGCACGCCGGTGCCGGCCGCCGACGTTGGCAGGTGGGCAAGCTCGGCCGCATGAATCAGGACCTTGGAGGGAATGCAACCCACGTTGAGACAGGTGCCACCAACCGCGGCTCGCTCCACCAGGGTGACTGCTCGGCCAAGCTGCGCGGCGCGCAACGCAGCGGCGTATCCGCCGGGACCGCCCCCAATGACCAGGACATCGGCGGCGGTGGAAACTTCACCAACGACCATTGTTCAGAGCACCAGCGAGATTGGGTTGGCGAGGCTCGCCCCAACATGATCCCTGAACGCCGATGCCAGGTCCCCGTCGATCAGTCGGTGGTCGGCGGTAAGGACGATGGGTAGTACCGGTCGGGGAACAACGGCATCGTCGACAACCCACGGGCGGGGTTCGATGGCGCCGAAGCCCACGATGCCGGTCTCGCCGGGACGGATGATTGGGAAGGCGTAGTGGCCACCGTGAGAGCCATAGTTGGTAACGGTGAATGTTCCACCGCTCAGATCCTCATTGCTGATGCGACGGCTGCGAGCTGCGGTCGAGAGGCGAGCAATTTCATCAGCCATCTGTTGGACGTTGAGCCGATCGGCGTTCTTGACCACCGCCACAATCAGGCCGTGTTCGCTGGCCACCGCAACGCCGATGTTGATGTCCGGGTGAACCGTGATGGTTTCGGCGTCCAGGTCCAGCGTGGCGTTCATGAGCGGGTACGCCTTGAGGGCTCGGGCGACGGCCATCATCAGCAACGTGAGCGGTTTGACGTTGGCCCCGGCGTCTCCCAGCGCGGTCTTGATGCCCTGTCGAGCTTCAAGCAACGCAGTGGCGTCTATCTCGCTCATCGCCGCCATGTGCGGAATGGTTGACCAACTGAGGTCCATGGCTTTGGCGGTTGCTCGTCGCACGCCGCGCAATGGCTGGACCCCTGGTTCGGCCTGGCCAAGCGTGGGGGCGGGCGAGGCCGGTCTGGCAATCGGGGCGGTGGAGGCGATCGTGGTGGGGATGGGCGGGGCTTGTGGCGGGTGGGGGGGTCCCTGATCCAGGTCTTCGGCCAGGATGCGACCGCCGGGTCCGGTGCCGGCAATCGAGCCCAGGTCGATGCCGCGGGACGCCGCCAGCTTTCGCGTTGACGGTGAGGCCTTGGGCCGCAACGTGGGTGCGGAGGGCCCGGCAATGGGTGCGGTTGCCGGCGGAGGAGCAGCGTTGGTCACTTCCGGTGCAACTTCTGGTGGCGGAGGGGTGACCGCAACCGGTTTGGGTAGCGCGGGTGCTGCGCCGTCGCTGTTGTCTATGCGCAGGAGCAGGTCGCCAACAGTGAGCATGTCACCAACTGCGGCTCCCTGATGCGTGAGGGTTCCCGCGGCGGGTGAGGGAAGTTCAACCGACGATTTGTCGGTCAGAATCTCCACGACGGGTTGGTTTCGGGCCACCGGCTCACCGACCTTCACCAACCATTGAAGAATCTCGGCTTCGTGCAAACCTTCGCCCACATCAGGCAGATGGAACTCGACGGTCACGGAGCGACCTGCAACGTTCGACGCACCGCGGCAACGATCCGCTCGGTGTCGGGGACGTAATTGTCTTCGAGCATGCCCAGCGGGTACGGCACGTCGTACCCGGAGACTCGGGCGATCGGGGCCTCAAGGTCATAGAAGCAGTGCTCCTGCGCGGTGGTGATGATCTCGGAGGCGAAACCGCAGGTTTCGGGAGCTTCCTGCACGACGACGGCCCGCCCGCAGTGGGCAACGGCTTCGGCCACCGCCTCCACGTCGAAGGGGACGATGGTCCGGAGGTCCAGGACGCCAACCGAGTACCCCTCCTGCGCAAGCTGGTCGGCGGCGCGGTTGGCCAGTTCGACCATGTAGCTCCACGCGATGATCACCAGGTCATCGCCGGCCCGGGACATGCGAGCGCGACCGATCGGGACGGTGTGGTCGCCTTCGGGCACGGGTCCGCGAACCATGCGGTAACCCCGAAGCGGCTCCAGAAACATGACCGGGTTGGGGTCACGAATCGAGGAGGCCAACAGTCCCATGGCATCGCCCGCAGTGGCAGGAGTAACGATCTTGAGGCCGGGGCAGTTGGCCAGCTGGGACTCCAGCGACTCGGAGTGGAGCTCGGGCGTGCGCACGCCTCCGCCGAATGGGGCCCGGATGGTGATGGGCGCGTCGAACCGGCCGTTGCTGCGATAGCGCAGGCGAGCGACCTGCCCCACGATCTGGTGCATGGCCTGATACGCGAATCCCAGGAACTGGATCTCGGCCACGGGTACCAGGCCCGCAGCCGCCAACCCGACCGCCGAGCCGATAATGGAAGCTTCGGCCAGCGGCATGTCGACCACCCGGTCGTCGCCAAACTTGAGCTGCAGATCCTCGGTGGCTCGGAAGACGCCGCCGTTGTGGCCGATGTCCTGGCCAAAGACGACGACCCGTTCGTCGCGGGCCATCTCTGCATGAAGCGTCTTGTTGATGGCCTCCAGCATCGTCATTTCCGACGTTCCAGTCATTTCGGACGTTCCAGTAATTTCCGCCGTTCCAGTCATTTCGGACGTCCCGGCTGCATCGGTCGTCATGCCTGCACTTCCCGGGCGGCAAGGTCGGCGAGCATGTCGCGACGCTGTCGTTCCATGCGCGGTGATGCGGTGATGTCTCGGTCCACACGTTGTCGAAGTAGGCATCGGGATGCAGCGGCGTGGCTTCGGCTCGCTCCCACGCCAGATCGAACCGGTCTTCGGCAACCTGAATGGCGGCCGCGTGTTTGTCTGGGTCCCAAAGCCCCAGGTCGGTCAACTTCCCGGCAAAGCGAGCCACTGGATCCTTCTCCAGCTCGGCCGCAATGCGTTCTTCGGGCACATATCGGGTTGGGTCGTCAGCGGTCGTGTGGGGTCCGAGTCGATAGGTCTCGGCCTCGATCAGGGTGGGGCCGCCCCCGGTGGCCGCACGGGCTCGAGCGTCGGCGACCGCAGCCCGCACCGCCAGTGGATCGCCACCGTCAACCCGGACGCCGGGCATGCCAAATGCGGCAGCTTTGTGGGCAAACGATTCGGCCGCGGTCTGAAGATGAAGCGGCGTGGAGATGGCCCACCCGTTGTTGATCAGGACGAAGATGACCGGCGCTTTCCGCACCCCGGCCAGGTTGGCCGCCTCATAAAAGTCTCCTTCGGAGCTGGAGCCATCACCAAAGAAGGTGAGGGCGACGCCCGGTTCGCCTTTGATCTTCATTCCCCATGCCATACCCACGGCGTGCGGGATTTGGCACGCCAGGCTGATCTGAAACGGGAAGACATGGGCATCGCCATAGTCGCCGCCCGCGGGGTGGCCCATGTTGTACAGCGCAATGCGGTCCACGATGTCCGGATCAAATCGGCTCAGTGCCGTCTGTTCCCGATACTGCGGAAATATCCAGTCGGTGGCGGGGTCAAGGGCACTGGCCGCACCCGCAGCAACCGCTTCGGAACCATCGGTGGGGGCCATTGTTCCGGCTCGGCCCTGTCGTTGCAGGTTGAAGAGGCGGGTTGAGTAGATGCGACCTTCGATCATGTGCTGCATGAGGTCCAACAGCTCAGCTTCAGTCGGAGGCACGTAGTTCGTGAACGTCGTGTCGGCCAGGTCAGGAGAGGAGCCGGTGGTCATACTCTGATTGTTTCACGAATCGGCACGGTCAGTACAGGGTGCGGTTCTGGCGGTCTTCGAGTTCGGCGTCGTAGGTGGCACCGTCGAAATCGCCTCCGGTAACTGCGATCATCACATCACCGACCGTCGGCAGCGTGGCCGGATCGATGAACTGCTCGGGGTCCCACAATGTTGAGCGCTTGATGGCGCGGGCGCATTGAAAGTAGACGGCGTGGGTGGTGACCACAACCACCGACTTTGGCGCCTTGCTCGCCACCGTACAGCTCGCCAGCACTTCGGGGTCGGTAACGACGACTGCGGTCCCGTTGACCCGAACACACAGGTTGGTTCCGGGGAGAAGAAACATCAGGGCGACTCGCCCGTCTACGACAATGTTGCGCAGGCTGTCGATGCGATTGTTGCCGCGGCGGTCCGGGATGTGGATTGTCTGCTCATCGACCACGGTGACGACGGCGGGCTGGTCGCCACGGGGTGAGCAGTCGGCCCCGCCGGGCCCAACGGTTGCCATCGCCATGAACGGCGACGCTTCAATCAGCCGGCGGTACTCGTTGGTGATGACGCCGGTCTCTTTGAGAAGTGATCCCGCATTGGTCGTGTTTGCCGTGTCGTACAGCGCCTCCAACTGAGCAAGCGATGCAATCTGATGATCGGTCATGGCTCCATCCAATCAAAACCACACGGGCGAGAGGCGCGAAATGCGACACTGGGGTCCATGGCCACTCTGTATGACAAGATCACGCCCGAAATTTCTGCGTTCATTGCCAAGCAGCAGATGTTCTTCGTGGCAACTGCGCCGTCGAGCGGCGGAAGTATCAATATGTCACCAAAGGGACTTGATTCGTTCGTCGTGCTCGGACCCAACGAGGTGGCGTGGCTCGATCTGATGGGCAGTGGCGTGGAGACGTTGGCGCATCTCAAAGACGACGGTCGGATCACCATGATGTTCTGCGGCTTCACCGGCGCGCCCAATATTGTCCGGCTGTACGGAACTGGTGAGGCGGTCCGCCCGGGCGATCCGCAATTTGACGAGTTGCGCGCCCACTTTGGCGATTTCAACGCGGTGCGCTCAGTGGTGAGAGTCGATGTCACCCGCACGTCGGACTCGTGCGGCTTTGGCGTTCCGTTGATGGAGTTCAAAGGTGACCGACGGGCGCTGATTGCGTGGGGTGACAAGAAGACGCCGGACGAGCTGGCCGCATACGAGCGGAAGAAATTGGCGACAAGTATCGACGGCCTTCCCGGCATCACCGACCACGCCTGAGCAGAATCTGGGATTTGGCAAATGGCGGACGGGAACATCTACGACGATCCCGATTTCCACGCCGGCTACGTCACGCTGGATCGGCAGGTCCGGGGTCTGGCCGGCGCAGCTGAATGGCCGGTTCTGCAGACGATGGTCCCTCCGCTCGGCGGCGCGCGGGTGGTGGACCTGGGCTGCGGTTTTGGGTGGTTCAGTCGGTGGGCGGTCGAACAGGGCGCGGTAGCGGTCCTCGGCGTTGATGTCTCAACTCGCATGCTTGAGCGGGCTCGGGCTGATACCGACATGGCGGCGGTGACCTATCAACAGCACGATCTCCAGCAGCTCACGCTTGCTCCCGACTCCGCCGACCTCGTGTTCAGCTCGCTGGCGCTGCACTACGTGAAGGATATTGTTCGACTGCTCTCAGTTGCCAGTACCGCGCTGGCACCGGGCGGCTCATTGGTCTTTTCCGTTGAGCATCCGATCTTCAGTGCGCCGACATCCCAGGGCTTTGAGACGAGCGCCGCCGGAGATCAGGTCTGGCCGCTCAACGACTATCTGGTCGAAGGAGAACGGAATCGCACGTGGTTTGTTGATGGGGTGGTCAAGCACCATCGCACCGTCGCCACCTGGCTGAACGCGGTGATCGCGGCTGGATGTTCGGTTGAGCGCGTGGTCGAATGGGGTCCCAGTCCGGCTGACATTGAGGAGCGTCCTGAGCTGGCTCAGGATCTGCACCGTCCGTGGTTTCTCCTGATTGGCGCGACCAAGCTCCCAGCCCAAACCGGCTGATCTATCCCGGGTGGATTTGCGCGGCGAGCGCCCCGATCCCTGCCATGTCAGACACCGGTGCGTCCTCCTGGGTGAGGTGATGGACGATGGGCGCATCGATCTCCGCGGTCGCGGCCTGGATGACGCCGCGTTCCCACTCCACCCGTTGCTGGTGGTCCAGCAGGTTGCGGGCCACCGATCCGAATCGGAGGTTCACATCGTCAGGGGCCACGCCCAGATCCGGCGTGAGGCGATTGAAGATGACGCCGTCCACGGTGTGTTTGGTCTCTCGTAGCGCCGCACCGAGCCGGCTGGCCTCGCGGGCCGGTTCGGGTCGGGCCGAGGTGACAAGCACAAAACCCGTCTCCGGGGACTTGAGCAGCTTCGCCACATCGCCGGCCCGCGCGCCGAAGTCCTCTTCCATGCCGTCGAAGGCCTGAAGGAAGGCCACGCTGTCGTCAATGACCGTCTGGCCAACCACCTTCGGAAGGCCACGCTGTCGTCAATGACCGTCTGGCCAACCACCTTCGCCGCCTGCCGGAGAAACATGGCGATGGCCGCAGCTGCGGGTTTGAACACACCGGGCGGGCTGATCACCCAGCGAAGCCGGCTGGTCATGAAGTTGTGCAGCCGTTCGGGTCGGGCCACGAACTCCAACGAGTTGTTGGACGGAGGGGTGTCCACGATGATCAGGTCGTAGTCATCGGCCGCCAGGTCGTACAGCTTTTCCACCGCCATGAACTCGGTGCTGCCGGCCAACGCCGAGATGATGTTCTGGTAGTAGCGATTGTTGAGGATTCGCGTGGCCTGATTGTCGCTACGGGCGTAACGGGTGACCAGTTCATCGAACATGGCCCGGGTGTCCAGCATGATCGCCCACAGCTCGCCGCTCCAGTCACCAGCGACCGGGCGCGGCGCATTGCTGAGCCCATCCAATCCCATAGCGTCCGCCAGTCTCCGAGCGGGATCGATCGTCACCACAGCAACCTTCTGGCCGGCCATCGCCGCGGCCGCGCCGAGCGCCGCCGAAACGGTCGTCTTGCCAACACCGCCGGCGCCCACACACAACAGGACCCGTCGGCTCGCAAGCAGTTCGGCCAGCTGGCCTTCGGCGCTCACCGAGGCTCCCCAAACCCTGCGCCCAGCAGGTCAGCCAGCTCCTGCAGCGGTCCGGCCGTCATCTCCTGAACCAGCAGTTCCGGCAACGCAATGGTGGGCAGCGGGAGGTCGGTGGTCATCAGCTGAATCTGGTCCTGTTGTTCGCGCTGACGCATGTCTCGCAGACGGGCGGCTTCGGCCAACGCTGCTGCCTGAGAGGACTTGGTGGCCGCGGCGCTCAGCGTTCGGTCCAGGCCGTCCCAGACGGGAAGGGTTTTGTTGACGACCACCGGGCTCAGCTTCAGTCCCAGATCCTCTTCAAGGGTGTAGGCGGTCTCGATGGTCTCCTGCACCGGGGTGTATTCCGGCAGCGTTACCAGCAGGACCTGGCTTCGGGCATGGTCGCCAAACATGTCAACCACGCTCTTTGACTGGTGATGCAGCGGGCCGGAATCAATGCTGGCCAGGAGTCCCAGCGGCGAGCGGAGGAACGAGACAGCGTGACCGGCCGCTGGTGCATCGACGATCACCACCTTGTTCGGGTCGTCATCGCTGATCGACCGGACTTTGGCCAGCTGCAACACGCTGCGAAGCCCGGGGGTGAGTGAGGTCAGCGTGTCCAATAGTGTTCCTGCGCCGCGAAGAAGTTTCAGGACGCGACCCATTCCCTGATCGGTCAGGTATTCGACGGCGGCATCTTCAGCAGCCAGGGACCGAACAGCCAGTGACTCGTTGTTCTTTGATGCGGCCTGAACCACAGTTGGCTGGAAGCCAATCTCGGTCAGGCCAAAGCAGCGTCCCAGGTCATTGCGATCTTCGACATCGACAAGCTCGGTTGGATGACCGCATGCAGAGGACAGGAGTCCAAGGGCCGCCGCGATGGTCGTCTTGCCGACCCCACCTTTGCCGGCCACAACAATGACGCGCGCCTGATCGAAGAAGCCGCGTGCGGCCGGGGTGGGCGATGACATAACCGAAGCGTACCGAAGCTGCGGTACCTCGGCCGGGCCCAACACGGTGGCGTTGGTCATAGCGCCGAGTGTCAGCGAGGGCGAACAATTTGTGCTGCGTGCAAACGTTTCGACCGAGTGTCAGCGAGGGCGAACAATAAACACTGAACAGTGGCAAAGCGGGTGAACTGCGAGAGACTGCGGACGTGACATTTTTGCGGCGCGGATTTGGCGCCACTCTCGTTCTGCTGGCCGCTTTGATGACGATCGGCCCGACCACGGGCGCTCTTGCGCAAACGAACTCGACTGAGGAGTCTTCGGTCACCGTCATCCAGATGGTCGGATTGCTCGACCCAATCCTGGCCGACTTCGTGATCGACGCCATCAACCGGGCCGACGCGGACCCCCGCAGCCGCGCCGTCGTACTGCAGGTCAACAGCACCGGTTCGGTGGTGGACCAGGAGAAGCTGATTGGTGTGGCCGAGGCCATCGCCGACGCGAACCTGCCAGTCACGGCCTGGGTCGGCGGAAGCGGCGGCGCACGCGCCACCAACGAAGTAGCGCAACTTCTGGGGCTTGTTGACCGTGTTGCGGTCGCGCCCGGGGCCCGCCTGGGTGAACTGGGCGAGCCGGCCCTTGGCCAGCGATTCCCCAATCCCTGGGGCGACCTGTCTGACCGTCTCACCAATCAGACCGTCAACCACGATGAGTCGCTTGAGGTTGGTATCTCCATGAACTCGGCGCCGGTTGTTGGCGAGTTCATCGTGCAGCTGTCTGACCAGTTCGATGTTCCGGTCACATTGAACGAGAACGGGGGATCACAGCTCGAATCATTTGTGCGCTTCGAGCGACTGTCGGTTCTGAAACGATGGATGCACAGCGTGGCCAGCCCGCCGGTGGCGTATCTGCTGTTCGTGATTGGCATGGCGCTGCTTCTGTTTGAGTTCTACACCGCCGGCGTGGGCCTGGCGGGCATGATCGGCGCCGGTTGTTTCCTTCTGGGGGCCTACGGACTGGGCGTGCTTCCCACTCGCACGTGGGCGATTGTCCTTCTGGTGCTGTCCATGCTGGCGTTTGGGGTTGATGTCCAAACCGGGGTGCCGCGTTTTTGGACGGTGGCGGGATCCATACTTTTCATTGTCGGAACGTTCGGCTTGTACACCGGTGGCGTGTCGCTCTCCTGGATTGCAATCCTGGTGGGCATCGTCGGCATCCTCACCGCGGTCATCACGGGTATGCCAACCATGGTCCGAACCCGCTTCTCGACCCCAACCATCGGTCGCGAGTGGATGGTGGGAGAATTTGGGCACGCCGTCGAAGCCGTGTCGCCCGATGGTGTGGTCCGGGTCAAAGACGCATTGTGGAAAGCCCGGACAAATCGGGCAACCCCCATCGGCGTTGGCGACGTGGTCCGGGTCGCCGGGATCGACGGATTGTGGCTCGAAGTGGAGCCCGAGGATGGCGCGGCCCGCGACTATCGCGAGCGCGGCTGATCCACGGTCCCGAAGATTCTCGACAGACTATGGACTGATCGTTCGGTCCGTTGGACCGGCTGCACCCGCGTTGGGTCGCCCATCGAACCTCAGCGGTGGTTCCCCCGTACGGCTGGTAGGCCCTGAGCGCGGGAACGAAATTGATGCAATGTCCATAACTTTCCCTTGTACGCGGGGAGCCCTTTTTACTAGCCTTACCGCGTAAGGGGGATTCACATGGCCGCGACGGCAGTGAAATCGACGTCAGTGAAATCGACGTCAGGGAAATCGACATCAGGAAAATCATTGGCGACGCCCAAGGGGCGCCGCGCAAAACCATCCAGTGAGTGGCAGGTTCGCGCCGAATGCCGGGGCCCGCACGCCACGGTCTTTTTTCCGCCGCAGCAGTTTGAGCGCAAGGCTGAACGACTGGTGCGTGAGAGCCGCGCCAAGGAAATCTGCCGAACCTGCTCGGTGGCGTCGGCGTGTCTGGAGTACGCCATCGCCATTCGTGAGCCGCACGGCATTTGGGGCGGGTTCAACGAATCAGAACGGCGCGCCATGTTGCCTCCCAAGCCGGTGGCGGTGAAAGTGAACGGTCGCCAACCGAAGGTGCCGGTCAGCGCAGGCAACTAGCCGCCGTTTCGAACTGGCCGCCCCGCACGCTGGCCATCACGTCAGATCGGGCATGCGGGGACCGGCAATGCGCACGTCTTCACGGCGGCGGGTGATGCCATTGGTGTCCATGTGGGCCAGCAGCGGCAAGGCAAACTTTCGGGATGTACCCAGGTGTTCGCGGATCTCGGCCACGGTGACCCCACCCGGCTTTGCCTGCAGCATCTGCCCCACTTCCCGGATCGCCCTGTCCACGGCGTTGGACGAGAAGAACAACCCATCCGCCTCGATGACCAGGCCCCGCCGCACCATCTCCCGCACGTCACCGCGCTGGTCGGCGGTGGGCGCCGGCGGTCGAAACGGCGCGGCCTTGAGCTCGCTCAGGAAGTCATGGTCGACCAGCGTGTCGACGGCGTCGGCTTCTCGGAGCCGTCCCGCGTCCACGGTGGTATCACTCAGCGATTGCGCCAGCGCCCGGTGCTGGTCGGAGAGTTGCGCCAGCTCCAGTCCCAACGGACCCGCGTCTGCCAGCTGCTGGCGAATGCTGGCTTCGGTCTCATCGAGCACGTCGGGGTCAACCACCCACCGGTCGATGGTTGCGGTTCGTTTTTCGCCGGTGAGCAGCATCAGTTCTTCGGCATCGACCCACCCGCGTTCCCGAATGACCCGGTCCGCTGTCTTATCCGGCGCCGCCACCGAAGCTTTGGTTTGCGGGTCCACATCGAGCACTTCGCCGCCGCCGATAGTTTCGCTTCGGCCGCTCTCCCGAAGGATGAAACGATCGCCCGGGAGCAGGGGGAGTTGTCGAGGCAGACGTATCCGGACAAAGCCCGTGTCGCCGGGTTGGAGCGCATTGGGGCCAAGCACCCGCATGACGACGGCGTGTTCACCGGCGCCCAGATAGACCACGTGCGCGCCCCGGCGAGACACGGGATGATCCAACGAGTCCAGCACTCGCAGCGATGCGTCAAACACCGAGGTTCGGTGCCATTGGGTATCGACGGTCAATGCGTTGCCCCGCTGCACATCATGGTGGGCGACGCCCGAGAGGTTGAGGGCCACTCGGTTCCCCGGCCCGATCTTGGTGCGGTTCTCGTGAAGGTTCTGGATGCCGCGAATCCGCACCGCGTCCCGTTGTGGGTCAAGGATCATTTCATCGTCAACTCGAACGCGGCCACCGGTGAGCGTCCCTGTCACCACCGTGCCGGCGCCTTTGGCGGCAAAGGCTCGGTCGATCCACAAACGAGGCCGCTTGTTGTCCGCAGCCTGCGGCGTGGTGTCGACCAGCACGTCCAGCGCCGCCAGCAGGTCAGCGATGCCGTTCCCGCTGATGCTGTCCACGCCCACGATGGGCGCATCCTGAAGGAACGTACCGGCGATGTGTTCCTCAATGTCCATGCGGGCCAGCGCCTGGGTGTCCTGGTCCACCAGGTCAATCTGGGTCAGCGCAATGACACCCCCACCGGTGCCCAGCAGCTCCAGAATGCGCAGATGTTCCTCTGATTGCGGCATCCACCCTTCCGGCGCGGCGACCACAAACAGGCACGCATCCACGGCGCCCACCCCGGCCAGCATGTTCTTCAGAAAGCGGATGTGGCCGGGCACGTCCACCAGCGAGATGGTTCGTCCGGACGGGAGTTTGGTTGCGGCGAATCCGAGGTCGATGGTGAGCCCGCGCTCCTTCTCTTCGGCAAATCGATCGGGGTCGGTGCCGGTGAGGGCTCGGACCAGGGTGGACTTGCCGTGGTCAACATGGCCGGCGGTGGAGATGACGTGAGTGGCGCTCACGTCATCGGTCCCGGCAGTGAGCCGACGATCGCGGCCACAACAGCGTCGTCGGTGGGGTCAACCGTGCGCAGGTCCAGCAGGGTTGCGTTGTCGGCAACCCGGGCCACCACCGGCGGCTGATCGTGTCCGCTGTGACGAAGTGCGTCCATGTGGTTGCCTTCGACGATGATTCCCGCCGACGGAATCTCGATGCCGGGAAGCGTGCCACCGCCGGGAACCGAAGCCATCTGGGCAACTGCTCCCCGGCCGGCGGCCTTCACCACCGCCGCGGCCCGAGATCGAAGTTCGTCCACCGGGGTGGTCGCCAGTCGCCAGAACGCAATGGCGTCACCATTGCGATCCAGGTACGCAAGGGCCAGCTGCTGAATCTCGCTGAGGACCAGACCGCCGGGCCGGAGGGCCCGATTCAGAGGATGACGTCGGCACCGCTCCACCAGATCCGCACGGCCGGCAATGATCCCGGCCTGGGGCCCACCCATGAGCTTGTCTCCGGAGAAGGTGATCACGTCGGCGCCCGCGGCCAACGTCTGGCGCGCTGCTGGTTCGTCAGCCAGCCACGATGGTGGGCCGTCCGTCAACCACGGGCATGCGGCGTCGATCAGGCCCGATCCAATGTCGGCAATGACGGGTACGTCCAGCGTCGCCAGCTCGCTGGTGTCCACCGACTCGGTGAAACCAATGATCTTGTAATTGGACTGGTGGACCTGCAGGGCCAGCGCAACGTCCGGGCCCATCACCCGCTCAAAGTCGGCCAGCCGGGTGCGATTGGTCGTGCCCACTTCGACCAACCTGGCCCCGGACTGTTCCATTACTTCGGGGACTCGAAAGCCGCCGCCGATTTCCACCAACTCGCCGCGAGATACCGCAACGCCCTGGCCGTCGGCCAGAGCCGCCAGCACCAGCATCACCGCCGATGCACAGTTGTTGACGATGATGGCGGCTTCGGCACCCACCAGCCTCGCCATGAGTGCGGCCGCGTGGTCGTGGCGCGACCCACGATCTCCTCGCGCCAGGTTGAGCTCCAGGTTGGTGTAACGGAGTGGCGCCACATCGTCGACGATCACTTCGTCTCGGCGAGGGGCGCGACCCATGTTGGTGTGGAGCAGCACCCCGGTGGCATTGATGACGGGTTGAAGAAGCGTCTGTGCCAGATCGGCCGCGCGCTGAGCCGCCACCTCGCCAACATGGGTGCCATCGCCGTGGGCGTCGGCAATGACCGAGCGCGCAATGTCCACCAACAGCGGGTGGGGGAGGCCGCTTTCGGTCAGCGATCGGGCCAGGTTGTCCACAGAAGGTGGGCGCATCGGGCCAAGCCTACGGTGCATCCCCCGCCTACGGCCGAGTCCATCGGCCCTGGTGTCGATCCATCGAAATCACGTGATATCCAAACCGAGAGCGACATCGGCGCAGATACCTCTAGGCTGAATGGCGGTGTTTGGCCTAATCTTTGTCCTGCTGATTGTGGTGCCCTTGGCGGAGCTGTTCGTCATCGCGCAGGTCGCGGGCGGGATCGGCTGGCTACCCACCATTGGCATCGTCCTGGCCGTCAGTTTGATCGGTGCCTGGCTGGTTCGCCGGGAGGGCTCGGGCATCTGGCCCAGGATCCGCAACCGTCTGTCTGGGGCCAACAATCCAACGCCCGAACTGGTGGACGGCGGATTGGTCATCTTTGGCGCCACCCTGCTGCTCACGCCTGGATTCGTGACCGACGCCGTTGGCCTTGCCATGATGATTCCCCCTATCCGCGCCGTTGCTCGCAAGGCGGTGCTGAAACGTATCGAAGGCAAGGTCCAGGTGGCCAGGGCCGACATGACCCGCGGCCTGTTCACCAACATGACCGCTACCCGGATGAGCGACTTCAACGTTGGCAATCCAACCAGCCAGAACACGACAAAGAACGGATTTCCTCCGGGGTTCCAACCCGGGGCCGGTAACCGGGCCGGGACCACCGGCGAGGTCATCGATGTGAACCTTCATCGAGAAACCGAAACGCAACCACAACAAATCGCGGCAACCAACCCGGTTGGCACGGAGGCAAACGATGAGTGAAGAAGTTCTCGAAGAAGAGAATGTTCGCGAAGAGATCGTGCCGGGCGTCGCCCGAGCGCTCAGTCCCATGGTGCGGCGCATCCTGGCGACCAACCCCAGCGTGCGGACGGGTCTGGGGACCAACACCTACCTGGTCGGTATTGACGAGATTGCGGTGATTGATCCGGGCCCGCTCGACGAAGAACACCTGCGGTCGATCACCGGCTGCGGTGGTGACCTCATCCGGTGGATCATGCTCACCAACACCGACCCGCATCACGCGGAAGCTGCGGTCGAACTCAAGAAGCGCACGGGCGCCAAGCTCATGTCGTTTGAGGACTACAAGGGCATGGACGCCAAGCTGGCCGACGGCGAGCAGGTTGTTGGCACCGAGTTCCGGCTCACGGTCCGACACCTCCCGGGGCCAACCGCCAACAACATTGGCCTCATGCTTGAGGAAGAACGGGCGTTGTTCTCTGGCGATCTCATCGTCGAAGGCACCACCATGGCCATCCTCCCCGAGCAGGGCGGAGACATGGCACAGTACCTGGCATCTCTGGAGTCGCTCAGCAAGTACCGGTTGAAGAAGATCATTCCCGCTCACGGCTATGTCATGGAGAATCCCAAAGAGGTCATTGCGGAGTACATCACCCACCGCACTGCCCGCGAGAAGCAGGTGCTCAAAGCCGTCAAGGGCGGCGCCAAGCGGGTGGAGAACGTGGTGGATGTGGTCTACGGCGATATCGAACTGGGCGAGGAGCGCCGCGAACTGGCCGAAAGTACCGTCCACGCGCACCTGCTGAAGCTGCGTAAAGACGGCGCGGTCAAAGGCAAGAAGAACTGGCAACTCGTCTAGCGGCTTCACCGGCGCGGCGGCGAGCACCGGAGTGAAGGCGCCCTAGCGTTGACGCTATGAACGACTCTCCGAAACAGGATCTTGAGAAGGCGGCCTGGGTCTCGCCCTCGGCGCAGCTGTTTGGTCCGGTCATCCTCGGCGAGGGTGCTTCGGTGTGGCCCAATGTGGTGGCCCGGGCGGAGATGGCCCACATTGAGATTGGGCGCAGGACCAACATCCAGGATTTCGTGATGATGCATGTGGGGTTCAACCTTCCCACCATCGTCGGTGACTTCTGCTCAATCACCCACCACGTCACCTTGCACGGGTGCACCATTGGCGACGCGTGCCTGATCGGTATCGGCGCCACGGTCATGGATGGGGCCGTCATCGGCAGTGGATCCATCGTGGCCGGCGGCGCCTTCATCCCCGAAGGCAAGGAGTACCCACCCAACTCGATCATCCTGGGCGCACCGGCCAAAGTGAAGAACGAGCGGGACAACAGCCGGGCCAACCGGTTCAATGCGCACCTCTACCATCGCAATGCGTTGGCCTATGCACGGGGCGACCATCGGGCGTGGACCGGATCCGAGTTTGAGGCGTGGGCGACCGAACTTCAGCAAAGTATCCAGACCGACGCTGACCTTGACTGATACCTATGCCCTATGAAGGCGCCTGCCCGAAAGCTGACGCATGAATGAAACGCGCGTGCTCCAGCTTGACCGCCAGCCAACGATGGCATGGCTGAACTACGCGGTGAAGGCCGCCATCTTTGCGGCGTTTGCCATTGCCATTTTCTTTCCGCCCGAAGTGGTGGAGGGCAAAGCGATGGGATTCCGCGCTCCGCTGTTTCTGGCGCCTGCGGTTCTGGTTCCGTTGCTGGCGAAGCTTCGAAATTGGGAGCCGTACCCGCACACCGCAGACGCGCTGCTGACCTTGCCGTTTCTGGTGGACACGTTGGGCAACCTGCTGGGTTTCTATGACCGGTGGCCCACGACCGACGATGTGTTGCACCTGCTCAACTGGATCTTCCTGGTGGGGGCGTATCACGCGTTCCGCTTTCGGAATGTGTTTACGCGGCGGGATGCGGTGCTGCTGGGCTACGGGTTCGGTGCCATCGCCATTGTCTGGTGGGAAATCATGGAATGGGCGGTGTCCGAAGATGGCTTCGGCGGCGCGGGCGGGTTGGCTCTCACCTATGAGGACACCATTGGTGACCTGTTCCTGTCCAGCACCGGCGGCTTGGTGGGTTCAGTGCTGGGCCTGATATGGCTGGGCCCCAAAGCGGCCGATGTCATCCGCAGCTCCGACGGCTCATAGAGCGAACGGAGCGCTACGCGGGCTTGCGGCCAAGAGTCACTGGCTTCTCGCCGACCTCAAGTCGCACGGTGCACGCACTCATGTCCAATGGCGGCGAGGCTTCAAGTACGACCTTGTCGGCCAGTCGACGAAGCACATGCGCCGCGGGACCGTCACCGAGTGATGCTGGGCTGCCGGTGTCACCGCCGACCGCCACGGCGTTCTCGATGGGGATTTGCGCCAACAGGGGAACGTTGAGTTCGGCAGCCAGATTCTCACCGCCACCGGATCCAAAGATGGCGTGGCTCTCGCCATCGGGGGAGACGAAAGCGGTCATGTTCTCCACCACGCCAATCACTCGCAGGTAGTTGTTGCGCCCCATGTTGGCGGCCCGCACCGCCACCTTCTGGGCGGCAAGCGCGGGCGTGGTGACGACGATCATTTCCGCACGAGGCAACATCTTGGCCAGCCCCATCTGGACGTCGCCGGTGCCGGGTGGCATATCGATGAGCAGGTAGTCGAGGTGGCCCCACTGGACGTCTTCAAGGAAGTGCTGAACGGCTCGGTTGAGGATGAGGCCACGCCACATGAGCGCGGTCTCTTCTGATTCCACCAGAAAGCCCATCGACACGACTTTGAGGAGGCCGGTGCCCACGATCTTTTCGTTGGGAATGATCTTGGGGCGAGGGGCTGTTTCGGTTGCGTCGTCGTCGTCGGTGTCTTCGTCTGCGTCAACCGTCTGCTCGGGGGTTGATCCGGGCACCGCCTGGAGCTTGCCGTCCACGCCGAGCATGCGCGGGATGGAGTAGCCCCAGATGTCGGCGTCAAGCACGCCAATGGTGAACCCGAGGTTGGCCATCGCCGCGGCCAGGTTGGTGGTGACCGAACTCTTGCCCACGCCACCTTTGCCCGATGCAATCATCAACACTTTCGTGTCGTCGGGGATCGCGGTGTCCGGAGGTGAGTCGGCGACTTTGCGTCGGGCTTTGGCCATGGTTGCGGCCTTTTCGGCCTGGGTGAGAACGGTCCAGTCGACCTTGGCATCAATGATGCCGGGAAGTCCGATCACGTGAGCTTTGATGTCGTCTCGAATCTGGGCGCGAAGCGGGCAGCCCAGTGTCGTCAGCGCCAGCTTGACGTGTGCGGTTCCGCTGGCATCGATGGTGACGCCTTTGGCCATGCCGAGTTCCACAATGTCGGCGCCCAACTCGGGGTCCATAACGCCACGGAGCACATCCATGACCTGATCCGGGGTGGCGGCGGGGGAGCCGGTGTTCTCCTGCGTCATACCGCGATCCTATCTTCGGCCCCGGAGTTGATGGTTTGCGCCGGAGTTGTCCATGTCACAGGGAGATTTCTCCGTCATAGAGAGATTTCTTCGAGGCGGAATATCGCAATCATGCCGCGGCACACTGCATCCATGAGTACTCCATCCATGAGTGATGATGCGACCAGTGCGCTTGACGCGGTGGTGGACCTGCTGGACCTCGAAACCATCGAGGTCAATATCTTCCGCGGGGTAAGTCCACCGGATCGGGAGACCCGAGTGTTTGGGGGGCAGGTGGCCGGGCAGGCATTGGTTGCTGCGGCCCGAACCATCCCTGAGTTTCAGGTGCACTCGTTGCACGCGTACTTTTTGCGACCCGGTGATCCGTCGATCCCCATCCTCTACGAGGTGGACCGGATTCGTGATGGACGTTCCTTTGGGACCCGTCGGGTTGTTGCCATCCAGCACGGCAAGGCGATCTTCAACCTGCAGGCGTCGTTCCAGAAATCCGAACCCGGACCGGAGCATCAGTTGGCGATGCCCGAGGTCCCGGGGCCCGATGAGTTGCCATCCCGGGCCGATCTGCTGGCCGAATTTCCCGACCGTTTCATGCCGCGACACAAGGTCCCGCACGCGTTTGAGATGCGGTACGTGGATGGTCAACCGCACGTGAATCGGAGTCACACGCGACCAGAGAACCTGGTGTGGCTCAAGAGCAATGGCGACCCGGGCGACGACCCGCTGGTGCACACCGTGCTGCTGACCTATGCGTCGGACATGACGCTGATGGACACCGCCACGCTGCCGCACGGCATGAAGTTCGATGACCCCACCACCATCATGGCCAGCCTGGATCACGCCATGTGGTTCCACCGTCCCTTCCGGGTGGACGAATGGCTGCTGTACGCGCAGCAGTCACAATCGGCCAGCGGGGCTCGAGGTATCGCCACCGGCCACGTCTACACCCAGTCCGGTGACCTGGTGGCTTCGGTCATGCAAGAGGGCCTGATGCGCCGCATATAAGTTCGCGGTCATGGATATTTCCCAGGTGCGTCAGGATCTACTGGATGAACAGCAGGCGCTCGACGAGGTCTGCGCAACGCTCACTGAGAAGCAGTGGCAGCTGGACACGCCCAGCCAAGGTTGGACGTGTGCGGATCAAATTGGACACCTGACCTACTTCGATCACACGGCGTCACTGGCCATCACCGACCCCACCGAATTTGCCCGCGCCGCCGCTGAGCTTGTCGGCGCCGCCGACGGTGACGCGCTCACCCTGGCCAAATACCGGGCAATGTCGGGCGCCGAACTTATGGATGCCTGGCGAGCCGGCCGCCAGCGGTTGGCTGATGCCGGCGCCACCCTCAGCAACAGCGCACGGGTCGACTGGTACGGGCCTTCCATGGGATCAAAGTCGTTCCTGACCGCGCGGTTGATGGAGGTATGGGCCCACGGGCAGGACATTGTTGACACGGTCAACGCCAACGGCGGACGTGTGCAACGAGCGTCGTCGGACCGGCTCCGCCACATTGCGCGGCTCGGGTTCATCACCCACGGCTGGTCGTTCATCAACCGGGGAATGGACGCTCCCGCTCAACCGGTCCGGGTCGTGTTGACCGCGCCGTCAGGAGCCGAATGGGATCTGGGACCCGAAGGAGCCCGCAGCAGCATTACCGGTCCGGCCGAGGACTTCTGCCTGGTTGTCACCCAGCGGCGGCACGTGGACGCCACCGACCTGGTGCTCGCCGGTGACCCGGCACGAGATTGGATGGTTCACGCTCAGGCGTTTGCCGGAGCGCCATCGTTTGGCCCCCCGGCGCAGTAGCGGGCGTCGGTTGTGGACTCGTCCGCCGACTAACTTCGCGGGCACATGATCGGAACCATTCTTTCCACCAAAGTTGACACGTCGTCGGCGGACTGGCACGCCAACGTGGCGGCCATGCAGGCGCTCTGGGACCAGGTGGCTGAACAGATGGCCATGGTTCCCGGTGTCGGCGGCCAGCGCTATGTGGACCGACACCGGCGCCGGGGCAAGATGTTGGTGCGGGAGCGGGTGGAGCTGCTTGTTGATCCCGGTTCCCCGCTGTTGGAGCTCAGCCCGTTGGCCGGCTGGGGCACCCAGGACGCGGTGGGTGTGGGCCTCTTCAACGGTATCGGTGTGGTCGAAGGCGTTGAGTGTCTCATCACCGGCAGCGACATGACCTACAAGGGCGGCTCGTCCAACCCCACCACGTTCCAGAAGTCGTCCCGGATGTACGAGATGGCCGAGCAGAACCGGCTCCCGGTCATCACCCTGAACGAATCCGCCGGCGCGGACCTGCCTCGACAGGTCGACCTGTTTGTCCACGGAGGCGCGGGTTTCAAGAACCTCACCCAACTGTCCCGAGCCGGGATACCCACCATCTGTGTGGCTTTCGGGCCGAACACCGCGGGCGGGGCGTACGTGCCCGGTATGTCCGACTACACCGTCTTCGTCAAAGACCGTGGCACCGCCTACCTGGGTGGTCCACCGCTGGTCAGGATGGCCATCGATGAAGTGGTTGATGAAGAGACACTGGGCGGCGCCGAGATGCATTCTCGCACCAGCGGTCTCAGTGATTACCTGGCTATGGATGAGGTGGATGCGTTGCGCATCACCCGTCAGATCATGCGGCACCTGCGGTGGGAAAAGCTGGGGCCCGGTCCCACCCTCCCGGCCGACCCTCCGTTGTATGACCCGGCCGAGTTGATCGGCTGCGCCCGCGCTGACATTCGGATCCCGTTTGAGATCAAAGAGGTCTTCGCTCGCATCTTTGACGGCAGCCGGTTCGAGGAGTTCAAACCGTTGTACGGCGAGAAGCTCGTCTGCGGTTGGGCCTCCATCTGCGGGTTCCCCGTCGGCGTCCTTGGCAACAACGGGATCCTCTTTTCTGAAGAAGCTTCCAAAGGCGCACAGTTCATTCAGCTGTGTAACAAGACCAACACCCCGCTGGTGTTCATGCACAACATCACCGGCTTTATGGTCGGCTCCAAAGCCGAGCAGGGCGGCATCATTCGCAACGGCGCCAAGCTGATCAACGCGGTCTCCAACTCCACCGTGCCGCATTTCAATCTGATGGTCGGTGCCAGCTACGGGGCTGGCAACTACGGCATGGCGGGCAAGGCCTACGACCCTCGCTTCATCTTCACCTGGCCCAACCACCGCATTGCGGTGATGGGCCCCAATGTGCTCGCCGGGGTGATGGACATCGTGAGTCGCGGCTCGGCCGAGCGGCGCGGAGTGGAGCCAGATGAAGCGAAGCTGGCGGCGCAGTACGCGGCGCTTGAAGGCCAGATCGAGACCGAGTCCACTGCGCTGTTCTCCACCGGACGGTTGTGGGATGACGGCATCATCCACCCGGCTGACAGCCGCACGGTCCTGGGCATCGCCCTTTCTGCCGCCCACAGCAATGTGATTGAAGGGGCCACCGAGTACGGGGTGTGGAGACACTGAGATGAGCGCTCCAACCGTCAAACCAATCACCCGTTTACTCATCGCCAATCGCGGCGAGATCGCCGTGCGCATCGCTCGCAGCGCCCACCAGTTGGGAATCTCCACGGTCGGCGTCTATTCGGAACCGGACATCAACAGCTTGCACACCGACACCGTTGACCAGGCGGTGGCGCTCGGTGGATCGACCGCCGCCGATTCGTACCTTCGCGGCGACGCCATCATTGCCGCCGCGGTCCGCACCGGCTGTGACGCCATCCACCCCGGCTACGGGTTCCTGGCCGAAAACGCGGAGTTTGCACAAGCGGTGTTGGATGCGAACCTCATCTGGGTTGGTCCCACTCCCCAACAGATTTCGTTGCTTGGTGACAAGGTCGCGGCCAAGGCCGCTGCGGTGGCGGCTGGCGTTCCAACAACCGAGGCCATTGCCGCGGCGCCCGGTGCGGTGCCCACCGATGTGCCGATGCCGGCGTTGGTGAAAGCCGCGGCTGGCGGCGGCGGACGCGGTATGCGCATTGTTCGATCGACCACCGATCTTGATTCGGCGATCGAAGCGGCTGCCCGGGAGGCGAAGGCCGCCTTTGGTGATGGCACGGTGTTCATCGAACCGTACGTGGAGCATGGTCGCCATATCGAAGTGCAGATCATGGGAGATCAGCACGGCAACGTCGTGCACTTCGGGGTGCGCGAATGTTCGATTCAGCGGCGAAATCAGAAGATCGTTGAAGAAGCGCCGTCGGCGGGAATCAGCGCCGCCATGCAAGAGCGTTTGATTGCCGCCGCCCTCGCCCTGGCCGTGCACGTGGGTTACCAGAACGCGGGAACGGTGGAGTTTTTGGTCGGCGAAGATGAGTCGATCACATTCCTGGAGGTCAACACCCGACTGCAGGTGGAGCATCCGGCCACCGAGCTTGCCACCGGTACCGACCTGGTTGAGCTGCAACTGCAGGTGGCGTCCGGAATGGCGTTCTCCGAACAGATGGTGACCGAGCATGCGCGCACCCACCGCCACGCCATTGAAGTCCGGGTGGTGGCCGAAGATCCGGCCACTGGATGGATGCCCTCCACGGGTCAGATCACCGAGTTTCACATCCCGGCGACCGTGACTGCCTCCGGTGCTTCGGGCGTGCGGGTGGATACGGGTTTCGGCTCCGGGGCCGAGGTCACGCCGTACTACGACAGCCTGCTGGCCAAGGTCATCAGTGTTGCTCCCACCCGCGGGCAGGCCGTGGCCCAGTTGCGCCGGACGCTTCAGCAAAGCCGCATCGTGGGAGTGGCCACCAACATCAATGCGCTGATTGCGATTCTGGGCGAACCGGACTTCCTTGCCGCGCGGACGCCAACGTCCTACCTCTCAACTCATGAGGACCTGCTGAGTAGCGCGGGGCCCGAAGGCGCGGATCGGACTGCTCATCTGGCTGCGCTGTCCATGGCGGCCGATCAGGCCGCGCGGTCGAACGCTCCGGTGCTGGGATTCGCTCCATCGGGGTGGCGAAATTTGCGCACCACCGGCCAGCGTCAAACGTGGATGATGGGCGACACGGCATGGCCGGTCGAGCTGGTTCGTTGCGGACCCGACCACGCCATGCTGCACATGGGACCGTTTCCCTCGCCAACCGAAGATGGCACCCTTTCGCCCGATGAGCGAACGGCGGTTTCGGTGCGGCTCCTCCACGCCAATGATGATGGCGTCGCCGTCGAGGTGGACGGTGTCCGGCATGGCATCACGGTGCAGTTGACCTCTGCCGGTGACCCAAACGACCCGGCCGCTGTGAGCGCGGTGACTTCCGGTGCTGCTGGCTCGCTGGCGTGGGTACGGCCGCCCCGCTTTGTGGAACATGCCGCGGAGCAGATGGGCAGCGGCCCGGTATGCCCCTTGCCCGGCACCGTGATTGCGGTCCACGTGGAAGCTGGTCAAGTGGTGGCGGACGGCGAACTTCTCATGGTGGTGGAAGCCATGAAGATGGAGCATCAGATCACCGCAGTCGGGTCGGCCACGGTCACCGAGGTCCGATTTGGCGTTGGCGATCGTGTGGACTCCGGGGATCTGTTGGTGGTGCTCGACAGTGACGCCCAGGACTCCGCGTGAGTACCGATCCCATCAGGATTGCCAATTGCTCAGGCTTCTTTGGCGACCGCCCAAGCGGTGCGCTGGAGATGGTTGAGGGCGGTCCCATCGACGTATTGACCGGTGATTGGCTCGCCGAGCTGACGATGTTGATTCTCAGTCGCATCCGGACCAGACGACCCGGCGCCGGGTACGCGGGCACCTTTGTGAAGCAGATGGAACAGGTCATGGGAACGTGCCTGGACAAGGGCATCAAGGTCGTCTCCAACGCCGGTGGTTTGGACCCGGACGGATGCGCCGAAGCGGTGGCGCAGGTGGCCCAGAAGCTGGGCCTTTCGCCCACCATCGCCTATGTCAACGGTGATGACCTCATGCCCCGGGTGGGCGAGCTGCTGGCCAGCGGCGCGTTGACCGCATTCGATGACGGCAACATCGGAGGTCCCCTTGGCGAGGGCGACAACTTCGTGACCGCCAACGCCTACCTGGGGTGCTGGGGCATTGTTGATGCGCTCTCCCGCGGCGCCGACATTGTGATCACGGGCCGGGTGACCGACGCCGCCGTGGTGTGTGGTCCGGCCGCGTGGCATCACGGTTGGCAACGCGATGATTTCGATCAACTGGCCGGCGCGGTGGCGGCCGGGCACGTCATCGAATGCAGTGCGCAGGCCACCGGCGGCAACTACTCCTTCTTTCACGAGATTCCGGGTCTGGACGGTGTTGATGATGTGCGGGGCGAAGCCGTGTTCCGGCTGGGATTCCCGTGGGCCGACATTGCCGCTGACGGCTCGTCGATCATCGGCAAACACGACAACACCGGGGGAGCGGTGTCAGTGGGCACGGTCACGTCGCAGTTGCTCTATGAGATTGGTGGCCCCGCCTATCTGGGTCCGGATGTGACGGCCCGGTTCGATTCGATCTCGCTGGAACGGGTGGCCCGGGACCGGGTCCAGATGAGCGGTGTCAGAGGCGAAGAACCGCCCGCCACCTTGAAGGTGGCGATGAACCAGATGGGTGGGTTCCGCAACTCGTTCAGCGTGGCCATAACCGGCATGGACATCGAAGCCAAAGCCGCCTTTGCCAAGAGGGCGTTTTGGGAGGCCTGTCCGTTTGCTCCCGAAGACTACGAGCACGTTGACGATCGCCTCATTCGAACCGAGCACGTGGACCCGGCCAGTCAGGAAGCGGCCACCGCGGTGTGGCGGGTGACGGTCAAAGACGCCGATGAACGCAAGGTTGGCCGGGCGTTCTCCAACGCCATGACCCAGACGGCTCTGGCCAGCATCCCCGGCATGTACGGGCTCTCAGGGAGTCCGAGCGCAGGTCAGCCGTACGGCGTCTACCGCCCGGCCACCATCAACGCGGAGCTGGTGCCCAACTATGTGCACGTCCTGCCAACCAATGCCGCCAAGGCCGCGTCCACCCACCAGGTCTCTTCGGTCGTACCAGCCGCCCACGGCGCAAATATCTCTCACACCTTTGTCGACCAGCACGTGTCAGCGCCTGACGGTCCAACCCAGTTGGTGCCCATCGGCCGGGTGGTCGGTACGCGATCCGGTGACAAAGGCGGCAACGCCAACCTCGGTGTCTTTGCCCGCAATGATCAGGGTTGGGCGTGGTTGGACACCACGCTGACCGTCGAGCGCCTGCAGGAGCTTCTGCCCGAAACCGCCGGCTTGGCCGTTGACCGATTTCGGTTCCCCAACCTCTTCGCGCTCAACTTTGTGATCCACGGGTTGCTGCAGGAAGGGGTGGCATCATCCACCCGCCAGGACGCGCAGGCCAAGGCATTGGGCGAATGGTTGCGCGCCCGGCAGATCGACATTCCGCTCTCAGTAATCGAGGCTCAGGTGCCACGATGGTAAGGACGAACTCATGAAGAACACGGTGATCGATACCTACGGACTGGACGTGCCCATCTTTGCATTCAGCCATTGCCGAGACGTCGTGGCCGCGGTCTCCAAAGCCGGCGGCATGGGGGTGCTTGGAGCGGTGGGGCACACCCCCCGAGCTCTCGAAGTTGACCTGCAGTGGATCGAAGACGAGGTCGGCGACAAGCCGTACGGCGTGGACCTGATTGTCCCGGCCAAGTACGCGGGTTCGGGCGATGGTGGGATGACCATCAGCAACATCCAGGACATGATCCCCGATACCCACCGGGAGTACGTAGAGGACATCCTGACCCGGTTCGACGTACCCGAGCGTGACGAAGAAGGCGGCGGCCAGTTCGCCATGAAGGACGACTCCGCGGCGGCGCCGATGTCGGCCGGTACCGCAGGCCCGCAGCTGGACGTGGCGCTGGCCTTCAAGCCCACGCTCCTGGTGAATGCGCTTGGCCCACCGCCGAAGTTCATGATCGACAAGGTTAAAGACGCAGGCCGCAAAGTCGGCGCCCTGGCCGGCAAGCCCCAGCACGCAGAACGCCATGTAAACGCCGGAGTGGACCTGATCATCGCTCAGGGATACGAGGCCGGTGGCCACACCGGCGAGATCGGTTCGATGGTGCTCATTCCCGAAATCGTGGATGCGGTTGGGGACACGCCGGTCCTTGGTGCCGGTGGGATCGGACGCGGGCGCCAGATGGCCGCCGCCATGGCCCTCGGCGCGCAAGGTGTGTGGTGCGGTTCGGTCTGGCTGACCACCGAAGAAGCCGAGACCCATCCGGTGGTCAAGGAGAAGATGCTTTCGGCCAATTCCAGCGACACCATTCGCTCCCGGTCGCGCACCGGCAAGCATGCTCGACAGCTGAAGTCGGCCTGGACTGACGAGTGGGAAAATCCGGAAACCCCCATGCCGTTGGGGATGCCAATGCAGCCGGTGCTGGTGGACGAGGCGATCTCGCGTATCAATCGCGCCGCGCACCGTGAAGGATCGGGAGCGGCGGATCTGGCCAACTACTTCGTTGGTCAGATCGTGGGCACGATGAACAAGTCCAAGCCCGCCACCCAGGTGGTCTACGACATCGTCGAAGAGTTCATTGACGCCACCCAGAGCCTCGCCCGCCAACTCGAAGACTGATACCAGCCTGGTCGGGTGCTGAGGCGGATCATTCGCCTGGCGGCGCGAGCCTGTGGCGTTGATTGAGGGCCAGGTCGTGGCGGGTCTCACTTCCGTCTGGCCATGTAACGGTGATGGTGGCTGTGGCGTCCGCGTCGGTGGCACCGAAGCCGAAGTGGGCGATGGATGATCGCTGGCCGCCATAGGTGTCGCCGACCCGAATGTCGCGGCGCATTTCGCTGCGCGGTCCACCTGCTCTGACGATGGCACCGACCGCAGGTGCGCCGCCGGGCGTGAGCAGAGGTGCCACCTGAAGCCACGAGTTGGACGCGCCAAGCTCGTTGCGAAACAGGCGCGGGCCGGTGTCGGTGTTGACCACCAGAATGTCAAGATCGCCGTCGCGGTCATGGTCAAACGCAATCAGGGATTTGCCCTGGCCGTCGTCTTTGAACCCAATGCCGCCGGACACTTCGGCAAACGTGCCGTCATCGGCCTGCAGCCAGAGACGCACCGGGTCGGCCTCGAACGGCTTGATGAGCTGCTGGCCCTCTTCGCTGAGCGCGGATCGTGACGGAAAACCGTTCGTCATCGCCACGTCAAGGTCGCCGTCATTGTCGAAGTCTTCGACCGCGGTACCCCAACCCCAGCCCCCCTCGCGCAACCCCGCGCGTCCGGTGGCGTCGGTGAAGCGGGCGTCGTCACCCAGGAACAGGCGATTGCCGGTGCATCCGAAACCGACCGGGGTGCAGTCGCCTTCGCTGTAGATGGCGGTGATGAACCAGTCGAGCATGCCGTCGGCATTGATGTCGACGACGGCGGAACCCATCCCGTTCTCGTCGGTACCAAGGCCGCGATCGGCGGTGACGTCAGCGAATGACCCGTCAGCTTCCTGGGTGAACAGACGGCTTGAGCCCCAGTCCGCCGCCAGGAGCAGATCGGGTCGTGCATCTGCGTTGACGTCGGTGATGGTTGCGGTGAACGCGGCCACGTCGTCCAGTTGCATGCCGTCCAGTTGCGCGCCGGAGAAGTTGCCGGCGCCGTCGTTCACCAGCACCTCGGACAGGCCGCCATTGCCGCCAAAATCGAACCAACGGCTGGTCACCAAATCGAGATCGCCGTCGCGGTCCAGGTCGCCGAAGCTGGCCCCCAAGGTCAACGCCAGGGGATCGGTTGCGGGTTGAAGCTGGGTATCGGTGATGTCAGTGAAGGTGAACCCGCCGTCGTTGCGGTAGAGGCGGTCGGGTCCTTCGAACATGTTGCTGACGTACAGGTCAAGATCCTGGTCGCCGTCAATGTCGGCGAACACGCCCGAGGTGCTGGCGGCGGGGTCGGCGGTGCCAGTGCCGTAAAGCTCGGTGAAACCTGTTCCGCAGTTGTTCATCAGCAGCAGGTTTGGCAGGCCAACACGCGGGAGGTACAGGTCTTCCCAGCCGTCGCCGTTGAGGTCCACCACCGACGCGCCACCAGCCATGATTATCGGCATCACGGCCATGGTTTGGGCGGCCTGTTCCGGGTCATCCATTGTCGATAGGTCGATGGTCACCCAATCCAGCCCCGCCAGCTGTTGTTCATCGGTCTGGTCAGCGAAGGTGAGCGGCGCGTCGCCAGAGTTGGTGGGCACCGTTTGCTCACACTCGGACAGGTCAGCCCGTTCGATCTGCGCAGCCTGATCCGAGTCTGCGCGGCACGCGGTGAGGACGACGAAGACGAGAGCTATGCCTGCCGCTATCGCCCGCCGCATGCTCATCGTGGCGCCAGAGCCAGTATCGGCCAGCACCAGCGATCGCTCCACCGCTGGCGCAGAGTCATCTCGATTCCCATCCACGAAGGATGACGGCTTCTTGCGCGCCCAACGTCGAAGGCGGCGCCGGTGTGAAAGCTCCGGCCTGTCACAGAGCTGCCTTGAAAGACCGCTGTCACATCGTCGTAGCCCGCTCCTCGAAGTCCAGCTCCCAAGTCGTCACCAAAGGTTCCGAAATCCGATGCACTTCCAAACCCCTGAGGTACAGAGTTTGGGGCAATAAGTTCGGGAAGAGGTCGTAAAACTACGCGGTTGGTCGCCACCGGCGCGGCCGACTTCACCGGAGTAAGCGCATCCGTGCCGGCAACACCTATTTCAGTGATGTGTTCTCGCGCGATGCCATGACCGCCGTCGTAGTTGAATACGTTCTGCTCAACCGCCGGGAACGGGGCTGCGAACCCCAACGCCATCAGCAGAATCGCCGCAAAAGCTCCGATCCGATTCACAAGCCGTTCAATGCTGGTGGAGACGAACGACGCCATCATCAAACACCTCTGTCTTATAGGCCCGAAGTGCGCCGTACTGTTTCCAATCGAAGACAACATGCTCGGCACTGATCGCACCGACCGCTCCATCAACTTCGAGCGAGCACGACCCAGATAACAGCAGTCGCAACTGGCCATCGAATTCAAGAACGGTGCTCGATGGCCCAGAAGCCGCCCACGTGAGCCGATGACGGCTATCCATAGGCCGACCAAACCACCGCCCGGGCAGTTCCAACGAAACCTCGCCGTCAGTGCCAATCCATGCGACGACTTCAGACGCTAGATCGCTCATTATCCCCCCACCAGCTAAGCCGAATCAACTCTTGGAATGAAGATTTGGTTTCCGCCGCCAAGTAGCGAACCGCCCCGGCCAAGGGCTGTGCGGCTGCGGCACCCTCATAGATAGTCGTTCTTGGCGGGACTCGAATCGTCGAAACGTCCGTGGCCAAGTTCCCCCACGCAGGGTTGAGAGCCGAATCCATCTGCGCCTGCATTGGGCAAGACGGAGCCGTACGTGACCAGTAGCCGCCGATGGGCCCAGCCTCGCCGCCGTAGACGCGATAGAGCAGGGTGTCTTGCGAGAGCAACACCTCATCGTATGTCCCGCTCCGGAACGTTGCTGCAACGGCCTCATCGAGCGGCCCATTGCCAGCGAAAAAGCGTGTCCCGCTTGGGGCAACACAACACCCTGACGTGAAGTCATAGATTCCGGCCCGGTTTTCCCCGACGCCTGTAGACGCATCTGTGGTCTTGGCGCCGACGAATGAGTGTCCTGTGGATGTTTGGGCCGCGACGCTTGTTTCTGCAATCGAGACGCCGAGCGCGAACGCTGCGGGCGCGGCTGTGAGGATGATCGTGAACGCGCAGATTGCCGCCACGATCGCTTGAGCGACGCGACGGCTTCTTGGATGGCTGTGGGCAACCTGGAGCGCAGCGGAGGGGCGCCAGAACACATCTGTTGCGGGATCAGCCGGTGCTGCGGTCACAGCCCCAGTGTTCCACGCTCGGCTCTGCATACCCGGATCATTGCGCGGTCAGTCTCGGGCCGTGATGTCACGGTCTGTGAGTGTGAGTTGGGCGGAGTGGTAGATGGGAAAGTCATGACACA
>Ga0209828_1000805_pt1 | contig 29767 bp, 27 predicted proteins | sample MaitaG_FD_187429 | JGI IMG/M metagenome (GOLD analysis project Ga0209828, IMG submission 187429) | Marine algal microbial communities from Maine, USA - Maine_Asex2 metaG (SPAdes) (version 2) | ecosystem: Host-associated > Algae > Red algae > Unclassified | place: Maine, USA | collected 2015-01-05
TGCCTCGAGGCCTACTGCGCACCGAGCTTCCACCCGATGTCCGCCGGCATCTCGCTCGAGGGCATGCGCTTGGTCAAGACGTTCCTGCCGCGCGCCGTCGTCGACGGTACGGACATCGAGGCACGGGCGCAGATGCTCGCCGCGGCCGGCATGGGCGCGGTCGCCTTCCAGAAGGGGCTCGGCGGCATCCACGCACTCTCCCACCCGGTCGGTGCCGTTCACGACACCCACCACGGGCTGACCAACGCGATGTTCACGCCCTACGTGCTCGAGGCGAACCGCACGGCCATCGAGGACAAGATCGTCGCGCTCGCCCGCTGGCTCGACATCGCCGGTGGCTTCGACGGCTTCATGGACTGGGTGCTCGAGACCCGAACGGAGATCGGCGTGCCGACGACCTTGCCCGAACTCGGTGTCGACGAGCTGGACGTGCACCGCATCGCGAGCATGGCGATCGAGGACCCGTCGGCGGGCGGCAATCCGATCGCGATGACGATCGAGGGCTGCGAGCGCATGCTGGAGGCGGCGAGGAGCGGAACGCTCGCGGCACGCCCGTCCGCCTGATCGAGTCGCTGACGAGGCTTGCGAGCCGCTCCTCCGGCGCGAGCGGCTCGAAGACACCTCGCACGGCATGGTTCACGTCCTCGACGCCGATCAGAACGATGCCGCCCGATGCATTCGCGACGGCGACCACTCTGCGCAGTACGCCCGCAGGCGGGGACAGGTCGCGCTCGAGTTCGGGGGACTTGCCCTCCGGACGCGGCAGCAGTTCGGTGAGCTTCCCTGCCCTGCACTCTGCTCTGCTCTGCAGTGGCGCACTTCCAAGTGGATCATGACGCAGGCGTCCGACTCGACACGACGGTCACGCGTCGAGCGCACCCTCCGAGATGATCACGAGCGGCGCGTCGCCGGCTGTCGCGCCGCCCTCGCGTTCGGCCTGCCAGGCCGCGAACCCGGCCGCACCGGACGGTGTCGTCGGCAGGTCGTGGCGGGCGAGCACGGCGACCGCGGCCTCGGCCGCCGCATCGCTCACGGTCAGGTAGACCACGTCGGCGTCGGCGAGGGCATCGACCGCGAGCGGAGAGGCGGTCTTGCAATCGAGGCGGCCCATGGTCGACGACGGACCCTGCACCGTCTCGGACCGACCGCTCGCCTGGCTTCGCGCGAGACAGGGCGCCGCCGCAGGCTCGACGATGACGATGCGCGGCTGCACCGCCCAGCGATGGCGGATCACCCACGTCACCGCGCCGGCCAGCCCGCCGACACCCGCCTGCAGGTACACGTCGCTCGGCCATGACCCGCGTCGCTCGAACGCGGCGCGCAACTCCTCGCCGATCACGGTGTAGCCCTCCATGATGCGGGCGGGCACGTCGACGTAGCCCTCCCAGGCGGTGTCGGCGATCAGCGTGGCGTCGTTGCCGTCGGCGTCGCGACGCGCACCCTCGAGACTCTGCTCGTAGGTGTGACCCGAGCGGACCACCTCCGCACCGCGCCCGCGCAAGCGCTGCGCGAAATCCTCGGGTACCTCCGACGAGAGATGGACGCGGGCGCGGGCGCCGAGCAAGGCCGCGCCGGCGGCGACCGCGATGCCGTGGTTACCGGCACTCGCGCAGACGAACGTCAGCGCCGCATTCCCCGCGCGACGGTCATCGTCGAACAGCGCGGCCAGCGACGACCCTTCGCCGCCGCTGGCTGCCGCATGCTGCGCACGCATCGCCTCCATCACGGCGTATACGCCGCCGAGCGCCTTGAACGAGCCGATGCCGAAGCGTGCGCTCTCCTCCTTGACCAGCACGTCGGTGCCATCGACCCCGATGGTGCGCAGCGGGGTGAGCGCGTGAATCGGGCAGCCCTGCACGGCGCCGAGCGCGCGTTGCCAGTCGGGGGCGAAGGTCGGTAGCGGCTGGGTCATGAGGGTGTCTTCGATCGTGTGGAGTCGGTGACGAGCTGTTCGATGTGCCACGCGAGCGCGGCGTTGCTGGTGAAGACGGGCTTGCCCGTCCGCCCGGCGGCCTCGTCGAGGATGCCGAGCCCGCGCAGGTTGGTGCAGGAACCGAACACGGCATCGCAGTCGCGGCGCCGGCCGAGCGCGACCAGTGCCTCGCAGACGGAGCGCGGCGAGATCCGCGCGACGCGCCGGTCGTCCTGTTCGTCGAAGGTCGCGACGTGGCCGACCTCGATGCCGGCCGCCTCCAGCTGCTCGACGAGCGCCCGCGAGATGTCCGGCACGTAAGGCGTCAGCAGCCCGATGCGCGAGACGCCGAGACTCGCGAGCCGAGCCTTGGCCGCGGTCAACGGATTGGTCACTGCGGCGCCCGGCACCACGCCACCGACGAGTTCCGCCACCCGGGCTTCCCCGATCAGCGTGCTCGCCGACGTGCAGCCGTAGGCGACCACGTCGAAGGACACCGCGGCCGGCAGGAGTCGGGCGGCACCCGGCAGGTCTCGCTCCATCTCGCGGAGCGCATCGGCGCAGACGCGCGTGCCGTTCGGAATGCGCGTGTGCAAGCGTCGGTACCCGGACGGCAACCAGGCGGCGAGCTCGTGCTCCAGGACCTCGTCGGACTGCAGGACGATGAGGCCCACGGCCGGGCCGGGATCGGAAGCGCTGTCGTATACCGCGTCAATCGTGTCCATCGATCACTGCTCCATCGGATGAAGGCGTTGCCGCGATCACTTGCCTGGCCTCACGCTGCATGCGTCTCGTCCGCCTCGGGCTACCCGCGTCGCGTCCGCGCCGTGCGATTCATGCGCTCAGACACCGATGACCGGCAGTTCGGGCGCCGCTCGCTCGCTCAGCAATTCGCAGCCGTCCTCGGTGATGACGATGTTCTCCTCGTGCACCATCACCTTCCCCGGTGCGAAGGCGAACCCGGGCTCCAGGGTCATGACCATGCCCGGACGAAGCGCGGTGCGCTCGCCCGCCATCAGCGATGGGGGCTCGGTCAGCTGCATGCCGAGCCCGTGCCCCGACCGGCCCACGCCACCGCTCGCGTCGATCGCGTGCGGCGCCATGACACGGTCCATCGTGGCGAACAGCTCGTCGCAGCGCACGCCGGGTCTCGCCGCGGCGAGCCCGGCCTCGGTCGCCTCCCAGGCGACGCGGTACGCGTCGTGAGCGGCTGCGTCCACCGCACCGATCGCCCAGTTGCGATCGAAGTCGCAGAAGTAGCCGTCATGCATGCAGCCGGTGTCGAGGATGAGGACGTCCCCCGCGGCGAGCGCTCGTCCGGAAGGGGGCGAGATGATGTCGTCGTACCCCCCCCGCCCCGCCGCACCGACGAGATAGGCGACATCGTCGACGCCTTCCTCGAGGCAGCGGATCGTGAACGCCCGAAACGCCTCGATGTCGCGCATGCCCGCAGCGACGATGTCGGGCAGCGCGGCAAACGCTCGAGAGGCGGCGAGGCAGACATGACGGATCTTCGCGATCTCGCGCTCGGACTTGATCGCACGCAACGCGTTCAGGGTGGGGCTCGCGTCGCGCCACTCGCCTCCCGGCAACGCGGCGCGCAGACGTTCGAGCTCCGCGAGCGGCATGCGAACATGCGTTCCCGCGCCCATCGGCACGCCGATGCGGACACTGCCGACGTTTCCCGACATCACGCCGCGACCGGCGATCTCCCGAATCGTCTCGACCAGCAAGCCGACGCCGTCGTCCACGAGATCGGGCGACGACCAGGTGCGGATGTCCCGCACCCACGTCCGCGCCATGCAGGTCTCGCCGATCGTCGGGATCACGGCGATCGGCAAGCCGCCGGCCGGCACGAGCAGGAACCACGGCCGTGTGGGGCTCTGCCAGAACGCCGTCAGGAAGCCGCTGAACCACCGGATGTCGGCCTCGGTCGTGAGCAGCAACAGATCGACACCGTCCCGTGCCATCGCCCGCTGGGCGCGTTCCAGGCGATGCTCGAACTCGCTGGTCGGAAAGCCGCGCGACCGGGGTGCGGAGTCAGCCAGGGCTCAGGCCCCGCAGGCGTTCGGAGCGGCGTCGCAGTATCTCGAGCACCGACAGCAGAAGGATGGACAGCACGACCATGATCGTCGCCACGGCGAGGATGGTCGGCGAGATCTGCTCGCGGAGTCCGGTGAACATCTGCCAGGGGAGGGTCTTCTGCCCGGCGGAGCCGAGGAACAGCACGACCACGACCTCGTCGAAGGAGGTGATGAACGCGAACAGCGCGCCGGAGACCACGCCCGGCACGATCAGCGGCATCTGCACCTTGAAGAAGGTGCGGACCGGATCCGCCCCGAGGCTCGCCGCGGCACGTGTCAGCGACCGATCGAAGCCGACCATGGTCGCGGTGACGGTGATGATCACGAAGGGGGTGCCGAGGGCGGCGTGCGCGAGCACCACGCCGAGGTAGGTGCCCTGCAGCCCGATGCGCGAGTAGAAGAAGTACATGCCGGCCGCCGAGATGATCAGCGGCACGATCATCGGCGAGATCAGGATGGCCATGATCGCGCGCCGGAAGGGCACATGGCTCTGGGAAAGACCGATCGCGGCGAGTGTGCCGAAGGCGGTCGCGAGCACCGTCGCCGCCGGAGCGATCAGGAAGGAGTTCTTGAGCGCGTTCTGCCAGTCGCCGCTGTTCAGGAAGTCGGCGTAGTGTTTCAGCGAGTATCCCTCGGGCTTCAGCGCCAGCATCTCCGGCGTGAACGTGAAGAAGTTCTCCGCGTTGAACGAGAGCGGGATGATGATCAGGATCGGGGCGATGAGGAAGAAGAAGATCGCTCCGCAGATCACGTAGCGGAACGTGTAGTGCCAGATTCTCTGGCCGGTGCTGGCATACGGCGGCAGGCTGCTCACGGCGTCGTCCCCCTATCCGAGCTTGACGTTGTCGATGCCCACGAGCCGATCGTAGGTCCAGTAGAACGCCAGCACGACCACGAGAAGGATCGCCCCCAGTGCCGCGGCCAGTCCCCAGTTGAGCGAGGAGGAGATGTGGTACGCGATGCGGTTCGAGATGAACACGCCGGTCGTGCCGCCGACGAGTTCCGGGGTGATGTAGTACCCGATCGAGAGGATGAACACGAGGATGGAGCCCGCGCCGATGCCCGGCACCGTGTTCGGGAAGTAGACGCGACGGAAGGCGGTCCAGTCGGTCGCGCCCATGGACTTCGCGGCGCGGACGTAGGTCGGCGACACCGTCTTCATCACCGAGAACAGCGGCAGGATCATGAACGGCAGAAGGATGTGCGTCATCGCGATGATCGTGCCGGTCATGTTGTTGATCATGACCAGCCGCCCGGCGTCGTCGACGACCCGTGCCCAGACCAGCACGTCGTTGATCACCCCCTGCTGCTGGAGCAGGACCTTCCAGGCGCTGGTGCGCACCAGCAACGAGGTCCAGAACGGCAGGAGCACGAGGATCAGCAAGAGGTTCGAGGATCGCACCGAGAGGTGGGCGAGGAGATAGGCGATCGGGTAGCCGAGCAGGATGCAGCTGAAGGTGATGACCAGGCTCAGGAACAGGGTGCGCGCGAACAGCAGCAGGTAGAGCCGCTGGTTCTCGGGCTTCATCTCGATGCCGTCGGCCGAGCGTTGCGCGTCGACGGCGGCGAGGAAGTAGCCGTCGGTGATCGTCGGCGAGAGCCGCCGGATGGCGCGCCAGTTGTCGACCTTGCCCCAGCCCTTGTCGATGTCGACGAAGCGCTCGCGATAGTCGGTGCCCGGAAAGTCGGGCAAGGCCGCGGCCACGCCCGCGAACAACGGGGTCGCCGCGTCGTTGCCGGTGGACAATGTCGTCAGGGTCGATGCAGGCATCGCCAAGAGGTCGTGATACAGCGCGGCGTACGTGAACGGATACGGCCGAAGACTCGACGGGTCGACGTCCTCGCCTTCCTCGCTCGCCACGTAGCGGCGCCAGTTCGACCAGGCGATGGCGGTTCGCGGGAATGCGGCCGGCCAGCTCGCGCTCTCCCGGAGGGTGTCCCAGGCGCCGGGCTCGCTCCAGCCGGCATTCAGCGCGATGAAGGCGTCCACCAGCGCCTCGTCGTCCATCTTCTTCAGCTGGCGTCCGCTCTTCCTGAACACACTGGAGATGCCGGGCTGGTCGTAATTGAGGCGGCTGCCGAGCCGCGTGTGAATCTTGAGCTCCTGGGCGAGCATCATGTCGTCGGCCAACGCGGCAAAGACCGCCTCGTCGGGCAGCGCGTCCTCGCCGGTGGCGTCGCCCGCCTCCCAGCCGCGCAGCGCACGGACGGTACCGGGCAGGGTGCGCTCGACGATCGAGTTCTCGACCGAGCGAAACAGCATGTCGCCGATCGGCAGGATGAACGAGAACAGCACGAAGAGGAGCAGCGGGGCGATCAGCAGCAGTGCCCGCAGCTTCTCGCGACGGAGGGCGCGCGCGAGGCTCCTCGCCAGCGGCTTCCCGTCGTGCGTGACGAGCAGGTCGGTGTCGCTCGCCGGCACCGGGACCGAGGGCGACGCGGCGGCGATGGCCGGCCGCGAGGAACCACCGAGCGTGCCGGCTTGCTCGTTCATCGGAGTGCGCTCAGGGAGGGTGTTCCGAAAGGTGTCCGAACGGGTGTCCGGAGCGGGGCGCGAGGAGCGCGTCGGAGACGAGCTCCGACGCGCCGTTCACGCGAGGCGGATCAGCCGGCGAGCCAGGACTGGAACTTCTGGTCGAGATCGTCGCGATTGTCTGCCCACCACTCGTAGTTGTAGAGGAAGGTGTTCTTCGCGTTGTTCGGATCGGTCGGCATGTGCGGTGCCATGTCGATGCCGAGATCGGCGTGCTGGCCGACGAGCGGCGCCGACGAATTGCGGGCCGGGCCGTAGGAGATGTATTGCGCCTGATCGGCAAGCCGCTGAGTGTCGGTGGCGAACTTGATGTAGTTCAGCGCGCGCGCCTGACGCTCCTCGCTGAGACCGGCGGGGATGATCCAGCCGTCGAGGTCGAACACCTGCGCGTCCCAGAGCATCGCGACCGGCTGATCCTGCTCCTCGATAACCGAGAAGAGGCGACCGTTGTAGGTCGAGCCCATGACGATCTCCTGGTCGGCGAGCAGCTGCGGCGTCTCCGCCCCGGCCGACCACCAGATCACGTCGTCCTTGATCGACTCGAGCTTCGCGAGCGCCTGCTCGACGCCTTCGTCCGTCTCGAGCGTGTCGTAGACGTCGGCGGCGGCGACACCGTCACACATCAGTGCCCATTCGAGGTTGTTGATCGGACGCTTTTCGAGCGCGCGCTTGCCGGGAAAGCTTGCCGTATCGAACACCGCACAGACGTCTTCGGGCACGTTTCCGTCCCACTCGGCGACATCTGTCCGATAGCCGAAGGTGGTCGAGTAGACGATCTGCGGGATGAAGCAGTCGGAGACGAGCAGGTCACCGAAGTCCTCGGACGCCGGCGTGCCGTCCGGTGCGGCGGCGAGTTGCTCGTCCGCGTCGATTTCCATCGCCAGGCCCTCGTCGCAGAGCCGGATGGCGTCGGAGGCGACCACGTCGACGACGTCCCAGGTGACGTTGCCGGCCTCGTCCATGGCGCGGAGCTTGGCGACCGCCTCGTTGGAGGACTCGTCGTTGATGATCTCGACGCCCGTCGCGGCGGTGTAGGGCTCGTGGTAGGCCTTGAGCTGCGAGTTGGAATAAGCCCCGCCCCACGACACGATGGTCATCGAGTCGGCGCAGTTCTCGCACGCCTCGGGCCCGTCGGCCGCGGTCGCGATGCCGTGGCCCAGCGCCCCGACAGTGGCGGCCACCGCGGCTGCCAGAAGAGTCTTGCGATCGATCATGGTGGATTCCTCGTGGTTGAGATGCGGCGACACGGCCTGTGCCGCCGGCTCGGGAACATCCTGCCGACCGGCGGCTGCCGATCGGTCCTGCCTGGTCGGGCCGCCCGTCAGGCGGCCGCTACCGCCTCCGGTGTCGACTCGACGGCGTCGAGCGCCTTGCAGTCACCGACCGCCCAGCCGATCCGGTGAACCTGCCCCGCCTCGAGCGGCCGTCGCTCGCCGCGGTTCCTGACCTTCACGACGAAGTCGTCGTTGCCCGCCACCGACATCACCACACGCAGATGATCGCCGAGGTAGATGATCTCGCGGATGCGCCCCTCGACCACGTTCGCGAGCGAGTCGGCCTCGTCGAATTCGATGCGCTCGGGGCGGAGCGAGAGCGTGGTGCGCTCGCCGGCACGCGAGACGTTGACCGCCTCGGCCACGAGCCGTGTGCCCTCGTCCAGTTCGACATGACACTGACTGCCCTCGACGCCGAGCACCGTGCCCGACAGCTTGTTGTTCTCGCCGATGAACTGCGCGACGAAGGAGTTCTTCGGGCTCTCGTAGAGCTCGTCGGGGCGCGACAGCTGCTGGATGATGCCGTTCTCGAACACCGCCACGCGGTCCGACATCGTCAGCGCTTCGCTCTGGTCGTGGGTGACGTAGACCACGGTCACGCCGAGGTTGTCGTGGATGTGCTTGATCTCGTACTGCATCTGCTCGCGCAGCTGCTTGTCGAGCGCGCCGAGCGGCTCGTCCATCAGCACCAGATCGGGGTCGAACACGAGGGCGCGGGCGACCGCGACGCGCTGCTGCTGACCACCCGAGAGCTGGGAGGGACGGCGATTGCCGAAGGCCCCGAGTTCGACCATGTCGAGCGCGCGCTTGACCTTCGTCTGCTGTTCGCGCTTGTCCATGTTCCGGAGCTCGAGCGGAAAGGCCAGATTCTCCGCGACGCTCATGTGGGGGAACAGCGCATAGTTCTGGAAGACCATGCCGATGCCGCGCTTGTGCGGCGGCACGTTGTTGATCGGCTGATCGTCGAGAAAGATCTCGCCGTGCGTGGCGGGCTCGAACCCCGCCAGCATCATCAGACAGGTGGTCTTGCCCGAACCCGACGGGCCGAGCATGGTGAGAAACTCGCCGGGCGCGATGTCGAGGTTCAGGTTCTTCACCACGAGCACACGGCCATCGTAGCTCTTCTGCACCTGCTCGAAGCGCACGGCCGCGCCGTGGCTCGTCCCCGACCTCGCTTTCATGCTCTCCGTGCTCCGTTGCCGTCGATCCGCCCGCTGTCCTCGATCCTACCGGATCGCCTGGGCGTCGCGATCGGCGCGGTCCCGGTCACTCGCCGACCACCAGGTGATCGGGGCCATAGGCGAAACCGGTCAGGTTGCGATTGCCGCCCACCTCGATCACCAGGATGTCGTGTTCACGGTAGCCGCCGGCACCGGGCTGCCCTTGCGGCACCGTGATCATCGGCTCCATGGAGACTACCATTCCGGGTTCCAGGACGGTATCGCAGTCCTCGCGAAGCTCGAGCCCCGCTTCCCGCCCGTAGTAGTGACACAGTACCCCGAACGAGTGGCCGTAGCCGAAGGAGCGATATTGCAGCAAGTCGTGGCTCGCGTAGAACGCGTTGAGCGCCTTCGCCACGTCGCTGCAGCGCGCACCGGGCACGAGGAGGGTCTTCCCCAGGTCGTGCACGTCGCAGTTGAGCGCCCAGAGACGGCGCGAGGCGTCGTCGACCTCCGCCGCGAACAGCGTCCGTTCGAGCGCGACGTAGTAGCCCCCGACCATCGGGAAGCAGTTGAGGCTCAGGATGTCGCCGCGCTCGATCGGACGCGTCGTGACGGGGTTGTGCGCCCCGTCGGTGTTCAGCCCCGACTGGAACCATGTCCAGGTGTCGAGCAGTTCCGCGTGCGGCCAGCGCGCGGCGATCTCGCGGACCATCCGGGCCGTACTCGCGAGTGCCACCTCGTGCTCGGGCACCCCGAGGCCGATCGCCTCGAGCACGGCCGCGCCGCCGATGTCGGCGACCTCGGCCATGGCGGCGATGTGCGCGATCTCCTCGTCCGACTTGATCATGCGGAGCTGCATCGTCGCCGGCGAGACGTCGACGAACGTCACGTCCCGGAAGTGGTGTTCGAGCAGCGCGCGGAACTCGACGTCGACGTGATCGAACTCGATGCCGACGCGGCGCGCCTTGCCGAGGAGCGGCTTCAGCGCCTGGAAGTAGTTGTCGTGCTGCCAGTCGGTGTACGTGACGTTGCCGCCGCGCGTGCGACGCCACGGCTGCCCCCCGTCGATGCCGGCGCTGATGCTGGTGACGGCCCCGGGGGCGACGACAAGCCCGTAGCGGCGACCGAAGCGACAGTAGAGGAAGTCCGAGAGCCAGCAGACGTTGTGGTACGAGGTGTAGAGCGCGGCGTCGACGTCGAGTGCCGCCAGCGCTACGCGGACCGCGGCCTGACGCCGATCGAACTCGGCGGCGGAGAACGTCGGGACGGCGCGTTCGCCGTTGCCGGTGTAGTCGACGGTGCGGGGCATGTCCATGGATCGGCGCTCCTGTCCGGACCGGACGGCGCGCGCCCGATCGACCATCCGGGCGTTCAGGACGCGAGGCGCAGCGAAGCGGCGCGCCGGCTGCAGCACGTCCCTCGCGGCGACGCCATCGCCACGAACTGCCCGGCGGACTGTAGCGAGCGCCGCCGACGTCGGTCAAGCCCGTGACCCGGCCGCCACCCGCTCGAGAACACGGCGGGAACCCTCGGGCGCGCGAGCGTGCCCGAGAACGCGCCGGCGCCTCGGCCAGCGCAGCCCGACTCGGCTCACGGCGAGCGCGCCACTCATCCCGGCGAAGGCGTCGAACGATCAGCCTCGCGGAGCCGTCGCGAGACGCGCTCGCCTCCGGCACCGCCCGACGTGGTGCCGGAGCGCCATCCCGTCAGCCGTAGCGGTAGGGCCGGCCGGCCTTCTCCATGGTGTCGTTGTACTGCTTGAAGATCTCGATGACCTTCGCCTTGACCTCCGACTCCTGCGCGACCTCGTCCCAGAACGCCTTCGCCGCCGTCTCGACCGTGGCCCACTCCTCGTCGGGGATCGTGGTGAGCTCCATCTTCGGCCCGTTCACGCGAAGGTCGGCCTCGCCGCCCCAGTACCACCACTGTCGGTAGTAGTGGGAGCTGTCCATCGTCAGCTTGAGGAGCTCCTTGAGGTGATCGGGCAACGCCTCGTAACGCTCCATGTTGGCGAAGAAGGACCCGGCCCAGGCGCCCGAGATGTTGTTGGTCAGGAAGTAGTTCGTGACGTCCGCCCAGCCGACGGTGTAGTCCTCCGTGATGCCGGACCAGGCGATGCCGTCGAGCTCGCCGGTCTGCACCGCGACCTCGATGTCCTCCCAGGGGAGGGTCACCGGCACGACGCCGAACTGCGACATGAAGCGCCCGGCCGTGGGGAAGGTGAACACGCGCTTGCCCTTCATGTCGTCGAGACTACGGATCGGGTCCTTGGTCGCGAAGTGGCAGGGATCCCAGGCGCCGGCGGAGAGCCACTTGACGCCCACCTTCGAGTATTCCTCGTCCCAGATCTTGTCGAGCCCGTACTGGTTGAACAGCACGGGCACGTCGAGCGAGTAGCGGCTCGCGAACGGGAAGTAGCCACCGAACACCGTCACTTCCGTCGGCGAGGCCATCGAGTCGTCGTCCGATTGCACCGCATCGATGGTGCCCTTCTGCATCGCGCGGAAGAGCTCTCCGGTCGGCACGAGCTGGTCGGCGAAGAACAGCTCGATCTCCATCTCGTCTCCGGCGATCTTGTTGAAAGAGTCGATGGCCGGCTTGATGACGTGCTCGGCGAGCGCGGGGCCGGCGTAGGTCTGCATGCGCCACTTGATCTTCGACTGCGCATGGATGGCCGGGGCACCGAGGATGGTGCCGGTGCCGACTGCGGCGGTGCCGGCGGCGGCCTCGGAGAGAAACCTTCTTCGTGTGCTCATCGGTAGCTTCCTGGTTGCGGGACGTACGGACTGACGGTGGAAGGAACGAGCGCCGAGTGAACACCACCGGCGCGACTGGCATCATTTCCCGTAGACGCTCTCCGGCAGCCACAGCGCGAGTTGCGGGAAGGTCATGACGATCGCGAGCGCGACCACCATGATGCCGACGAAGGGGACGATGGAGCGGTAGATGTCGCCGAGCGATATCTCGGGCGGTGCCATCGCCCGCATGAGGAAGAGGTTGTAGCCGAACGGCGGCGTCATGTAGGCGATCTGCGTGGTGATCGTGTACAGCACCCCGTACCAGATCAGGTCGAAGCCGAGGGCGCCGACGAGCGGCACGTACAACGGCGCGACGATCACCAGCATGGCGGTGTCGTCGAGGAAGGTGCCCATCAGCAGGAAGGACAGCTGCATCAGGATCAGGATCACCCAGGGGTTCAGCGAGAGCTGCTCGGTGAAGAGGTTCTCGATCGCGCGGACCGCGCCGAGCCCGTCGAACACCGCCCCGAAGCAGAGGGCGGCCAGGATGATCCACATGAACATGCAGCTGATCGCGAGGGTCTGCCGCACCGAGGTCTCGAGCACGACGTGACTGAGTCGCCCCTTGACGAAGGCGGCGAGCAGCGCCGCGAGCGCACCTATGGCGGAACTCTCCACGAGGCTCGTCCAGCCATTGACGAACGGCACCATCATGGCGGCGAAGATGAACAGCGGCAGGAGCCCCGCGGCGAGCAGGCGGTACTTCTCCGCGCGCGGCACGTCGCGTTCTTCCGCTGACAACGCCGGTCCGAGCGCGGGCTGGAGCCGGCAGCGCACGGCGATGTAGAGCACGAAAAGGCCCGCCATTAACAGTCCGGGCACGATCCCCGCCAGCCACAGTCGACCGACCGGCTGCCGCGCGATCATCGCGTACAACACGAGCACGACCGACGGCGGCACGAGGATGCCGAGCGACGAGCCTGCCTGCACGACGCCCGTGACCATGCGCTTGTCGTAGCCGCGCTTGAGGAGTTCGGGCAAGGCGATGGTCGCCCCGATGGCCATGCCGGCCACCGACAGGCCATTCATGGCCGAGACCAGCACCATCAGCCCGATCGTGCCGATCGCGAGGCCGCCACGAAGCCCGCCCATCCACACGTGGAACATCCGGTAGAGATCGTTCGCGAGGCCGGACTCCGACAGGACGTAGCCCATGAAGACGAACATCGGCAGCGTCAGCAAGGGGTACCACTTCATCAGCTTCATCGCCGCCGAGAAGGGAAAGTCCGAGCCGCCCGTTCCGTACAGTGTCAGAGCCGCGATGGCACCCACCGCGCCGATCGCCGCGAACACCCGCTGCCCGGTCAGCAGCATGAGCATCATCGAGGAGAACATCAGCACGGCGATGAGCTCGTATGACATGAGGCGTCCGGTTCTCGATCAGTCCGCTGGACGAACAGGGTCGGTGCGTCGCCCCACCGCCGGCTGGACCTGCTGTCCGGCCAGGCGCTCCGCCCGTCGCTCGGCATCGCGCTCGGCATCGCGCTCGGCGCGCGAGACCGGCACATCGAATCCGCGCAGTCGAGCGATGTCCTTGACGAGCTCGGCGAGCGCCTGCAGCAGCATCAGGAAGATGCCCATGCACATCGCGAGCTTCACCGGCCACAGGGGCGGGCGCCAGGCGGTCGGGCTGCGCTCGCCGTACTCGAGGGCGTAGCCGAGGCTCTCCAGTCCGCCGTAGAGCATCACGCCGAGGTAGAAGACGAGGAAGAGCACGGTGAACGCGTCGACCCGGGCCTTGCGTCGCACCGACCACTCGCCGTAGAGCAGGTCCATGCGCACGTTGGAGCCGAGCTGCAGCGAGTAGGGCCCGCCGAGGATGAAGTAGGTGACCATGGCGAACTGCGCCGTCTCGAGCGTCCAGAGAGAGGGCAGGAAGAAGGTCTTCGAGATCGACGACCAGAGCAGGATGCCCATCATCCCGAAGATGAGGTACATGACCACGCGTCCGAGGCGGTAGTTGACCGCATCGACGACGTTCACGAATCGCAGCAGCGCCGCGGGAAGGCTCATGCGGTCAGTATGGTTCGGCGTCTTCGACATCGTCAACCGAGTGCGATGCGTCGCGGTCCGGCCTGTCGTATCGCCGTGAGCCGCGCACCGAGCGAGATCGTCACGGGCGTGGCGTCAGTCGGGCAAGCCGACGACCGGCGCACCGTCGGTGACCTCGGCCGCGATCAGTCGGCGCGTCGCGTCCACCCGCGCGATCCACAGGTCGTTCTCGAACAGATCGAGCGATCGGCGACCGCCGCCCGGGATCACGGCGCGCGGCCTCTCCAGGCCGTCGGGGTTCCAGGTCAGGAGCTGCACCGACACGTCTCGCGGATTGATGAACTCGGTCGGCGCCGCTACTCCGCCCCGAGCCACTCCCCCGCGCGCGGCGAGCTGCCACAGGGCGCGCGCCTTGGTCGCCTCCTCGAGGATGACCTGCGACAAGGTCGTCACCGTGAGCAGGCCCGCGCTCTCCTGAAGGCGCGCCGCAGCGAGGTTGCTCGCGATCAGGCGCGACGCCACGTGCGCGCTCTCCCGCTCGAGCTCCGCATCGTCCTTCGCCGCCTCCGCGACGACGCGCTCGCGATCGGCCTGCACACGGGACCAGGTCTGGAGGGCGGCGAAGAAGGCGAGCCCGAGCGAGACGACCAGCGCTCCGGCAATGACCCGGGTGACGGTCCGTTGTACCTTCGCCGTCCTGGCCTGCGCCGTGATGCGCGCGGCCTGCTCGTCGGCTATGGCGCGCGTCCGGGCGAGTTCCTGCTCGCGCGCCTCGGCCTCGCGGTGCCGGGCACGCTCTCGCTCGCGGGCCTCCGCGCTGTGCTCGAGGAACGCCATCGCCCGCTCGAAGCCCGGGCCATAACGCGCGGCCCAGGTGGCGTTCGGTCCGTCGCGACGCCGCCACTCCAGCGCGAGGGCGAGGTCCGGGTCTCGCCACAGTCCCGCCTCGCCGCGATCGTGCAGCGCTGCGGTCTCGGCCAGACGTCGGTAGATCCGGGTGGACTGCGCCTCGTCGTCGGCCCAGCGACCGAGTCGACGCCACTGGCGCATCAGGCTCTCGTGAGAGATGTCGACCACGGTCGTCGGCCGGAGCGGCTCGTTCGCGGGCGGCATCAGAAACGAGCGTCCGGGGGCACGGAACACCTCGATGACCGCCTCGAGCTCCTCGACGTCGGCTTCGCACACGTCCAGGAGGGCCGCGAAGGTGCTCGGCCGGCGCACGCCGCGCGGATCGGTGGACCGGTCGGTCAGCGCCTGGAACAGGCGACGGGCCAGGTCGCGCGGACGGCCCTCGTCCAGTTCCGCAAGCGCCTTCTCGAGGTGCCGGTCCAGCGCGTTCGCCATGCTGCCGATCGCGCTGTAGTGGCGGAGATTCAGCGGCCCCTCGCCACCTTCCTCCCGGCGCGTCGCCCAGACGCGATTCAGCGCGTGCTGCAGGATCGGCAGTCGGTCCGGGTCATCGCCCAGGTCGTTCAGGAGTCGCGTGGTCAGGACCGGCAGGATCTCGGCCCCGGAGACCGCGACCGGTCCGGTGATCGCCAGACGCCGCTCTTCCCGGCTCATCCTCGGCACGAGGTACTGGCCGGCGTTGATCGCCTCGGCCAGGCCGGACAGTCGCGCGCAGTCGCCGAGGAAGTCCGAGCGCATCGTCAGCACGACATGCACCGGGAAATGCGTCCGGCGACTCGCCTCGAGCAGCAGGTTCACGAAGCCGCTCGCCCGGTCATCCGCATCGTCCTCACCCGACGCGGCATCGGGATCCCGGTAGCGGAAGAGTTCCTCGAACTGATCGACGACCACGAGCAGGTTCATGTCCCCGGGAAGGCGCGCCTGCTCGCGAACGTCGACCAGGCCCAGGCGACTCATGCGCAGGTTCGCCTCCAGGAGGCTCTCGAGCGGAACCCCTTCCACCTCGACATCGTCGAACAGGACGCCCGGCACGGCGAGCGCCTTCGCGAGCGAAGCGATCGGATCGCCGCCCGGCCGCATCTGGGCGATTCGCCAGTGCGTGCCGGCGCTTGCCATCAGTCCGCTCCTGAGAGCGACGCGGAGACCGCAGTTGACGAGCGAGGACTTGCCGCTGCCGGAGCTCCCGATGACCGCGAGGAAGCGCGTCGCGGCGAGCTTGTCGACCATCGCGTCGGTACGACTCTCGCGCCCGAAGAAGAGGTGTTCCTCGCCCTCGCGGAACGGGCGAAGGCCGGGGAAGGGGTTGTCCGGGATCGAGAGCGCGCGAGCGGGAACGCGTGTGACCGAGCCCGCCCGCTCGCGCACGGCGCTGCTCAAACCGCCACCGCCGAGGCGCCGACCGACTCCAGGATCGCGCTCATGCGCGCCTCGACCAATCCGTCGAGCCCGTCGACGAGGTTCACCTCGCCCATGTCGATCAGATCGTCCTTGTCGTGCGAGCCGGGTGCCGCGAGGTAGGTATGGACCGGCGGAAGGTCGCCGCGCGTCCGGAACACCGGCAGTTTCTTGAGCTCGGTGTCGATGGTCCGCTTCCAGGCCTCGTCGCCCCGCCCGTAATAGAGGATCACGGCGTCGCAGCGCGCGAGCAGTCGCTGATTCGCCGCCCGTACCTCGGCCGCCTCCCCCTCGAAGGCCGGCAGGGTGACCTCGATGCCGCGCGTCCTCAGGAAACGCCGCAACGGTACCGTCCCCTTGCGATCGTCGCTCGTGCACAGCAGGTGCACGAGCGACGATCCGTCCTCCGCCGGGGCAGGCTCGTGCAATGAGGCCTCCGGCGTCTGCCGCTTCCGCTCGAGCACGTCGAACACCGCGCGCTTGAGACTCTCCATGCTCCCGGCGACGAGATCCGCCCCGCGCTGAGCCGAGTCGTCCTCCTGCAAGCGCGCCACGAAGGCGCGCTGCCGAGCCCCCTCGGCGCCCGTCCCGTGGGGCAGCCAGATCAGTCGTTCCAGCCCGTGCGCATCGCTGCGCGCAGCTGCGAGCTCGTTCTGCAACTCCGGCACCGGCGTCCTGCCCGGCCCGTCCGGCACCGCACCGCCGTATGCGCCGATCGGGTGGATGGCAAGCTCCGCCCGCGCGAGCAAGGCCTCCACCTCGGCGACGTACCCCGCCTCGTCACGCGGCAGGTGGCGATCGGGCATCACCGTGTGCCCGAGCCGGGTCAGCTCGGTCTGCAGCCTCTCGCGATCCTCCTTCAGATCGAAGCTGCACTCGGCAAGATAGATACAGCTCCCGGCCGTTCGCCCGAGGTCGACCTCCGTCGGGGTCGCGGTGGCGGACCCGCCCAGCGGGACTGACTCGGACACGGCGTCGGACGTCCCGGCGTCTTCGAGGGCGTCTAGCAGCTGAGCGATCTCGTACGCAAGCTTGTTCACCTTGCGGTTGAAGTCCTGTGCGTACTTGTCTCCGTAGCGCGCGTCGAGCTCCATCGGCGTACCGTCCTCCAGGGTGAAGAACTCGTAGCCGAGGAGGGACTTCATCAACGGCGGCAGCGGCTCCTCGCTCGCCACCGGCGTCTTCAGCACCTTGAACACGCGGGCCTTGTTGGACACCACGATGCCGCCGCCGGCTTCCGCCCGAGCGCAGAACTCGGTGACCTCGCGCGTGCACCATCGCGACTTCAGGTAGCGCGGCGACAGGACCGACAGAAGCACCGCGGTGCGCCCGAACTGATCGACGATCTCGTCGGCGAACACGTCGTTGCCCTGTAGCTTGTCGTCGCGCCAGATGCGCGCCCTCTTGCCGAGACGCATGCTCAGCAGCGCGTTCAGCGAGACGTGGAAGCGGCTGATCCAGCCTTCCTCGTTCGCCGTCAGCGGCAGATTGTCGATGTGGGCGTAGCTGATGAACAGATCCTTGTCGAACGTGGTCATGCGGGTCGAGATCCGTGGTGCGTTCAGCGCTCGTCGAGCGCTTCGTAGGTGGCCTCGAAGCGGGCGCTCGCGATGGCCCAGCTGTCGCGGCCCTCGGCATCGTTCGAGACCACGAAGTCTCCGGCCTCGTAGCGAGTCGATCCTTCCTTCGTCTCGATTCGACCCGCCTCGCTCGCACGCTCGGCCCAGACCGTCGCGCGCTTCTCGTAGCGCCCCGGCGAGACCGCCGAGTAGGTCGCGGCGAAGGTGTCGGCATCGACGGTGTGAACCTCGCCGTCATCGTCCACGATCCAGTCTCCGCCCTTGCAGTGTTGTTCACTGCCCCATCTTCGGTAGGTGAAGCCTTCCGTGTCGAATGCGAGGCGCACGGCCGTCACCGCCTGGCCGGGCCTCTTCCGATATCGTCGGCGCGTCACGGCGCGAAACCGTCGAAGTGGGCGGCACGCACGTCCCGCTCGGCCACGGCGCGCCCGACACGCTGCAGATCGGGGATGCCGTCGACGGCGTCGAGCTTCTGCACCTTACCGGCGCTCGCGTCGTCGATCCCGAGGGCGGCGAGCGCGCCGGCCGAAAGGTCGGCGTTGTAGCGCACGTAGGTGAAGAGCTTGTCCGCGGCCGCACGGCGCGAGGCGGAGCCGTTCGCCAGGCACATGTCACCCACCTCGCGGTCGATGGCGCACCGGAGAGGCAGTTCCCGAAGGTCCGGCACGGCAAGTCCTGTTCGTTCTGCACGGCGAACATCGGCGCGGACGGAAGGGTGTTCGCGTTGTAGAGGATGTTCATGTCGCCCGGGGCGAGTCCGGCGTCGGCCATCGCGTTGGTGCCCGTGCCGACGGAGACGAGCGGGATGGCCTTCTCGCCCATCGGCCAACCGAGTCGGTACGGCTCGGCCGTCGCCAACAGCATGGTGTGGAAGGACGGGTTGTCGTCGCCGGTGATGGCGCCGTCGACGAACCGGAACTCGTGCTTGCCGACGGTGACGCATTCGGGCGGGAAATAGACGGGCGCGGCGGTGCTCGCCCGCACGAGCTGCCACAGCGGAATCTCCGGATGGCCGTGAACGCGGTGGGGCGCGTCGTATGGCGCCATGGGGTCGTTCGAGATCGGCCATGGAGAGTCGCTCGTCGCGTTCGCGCATCACCCGCATCAGCAAGGACTTCAGCCGATCGCTGCCGAGCGTCACGTGATCACCGTTCGCCTCGCGCCCGATCTCGTCCTGAAGGAGCTCGCGCAACGGGTCGGCGTCGTGGCGGTGATGCAGGCGCCGCAGCAGCGAGTCCTCGTCGAACATCTCCTCCGCTCTCGTGTCGTAGAAGCGCCGCACGTGCTCGACCGACCAGCCCAGCGAGAGGCAGGTCGCGAGAATCGCATCGGTGATGGTGCCGGCGATGTCGTCGGAGTCGTCGAAGTGGTCGAAGTGGTCGAAGTGGTCGGACAGGGTCTCCGCGCCCTGCGCCTGCGCGATCTCCTCGATGCGGGCCAGCACCTCGAGCGTCAACGCACCGCGCACGCCGCCGCCCTCGAGCGTGAGGATCCCATGGTGCCCGTCCGAGCGGGCACGTTCGGCGGCCGTCACGCGACGCGCCTCGTGCGGTCGCGACGTGCGCTCATCGGCCGGTGTCTTCGGTTCGGGCATCTGCCGCGCGCAAACGAACGTCGACGCTCCCCACGGAAGTGCCCCGCGTCGGCGGCGATCCGGCACTCGACGCGGTTTCGTCCGTGTCCACATCGCCATCGCGCTCCAGCGTCTTCTCACGCCATGCCCGGTTCTCGTGAAGAATGATCGATTCCACGCGATTGACGAAGCGCGAGAACGCGTCTGACGCGTCGTAGGGGGCGGAACGCGTCAGGTAGCGATACTTCTCGTGCTTGATGGACTCGGCCGTCGAGCGGTAGTCGGTCCAGCGCTCGCCGAAGCGGTAGAGCGCGAGCACTCCCGCGGCGAGCGTCGCGAGCGCGCCGATGACGGCGACGAGGATCCGAGCCCGGACGTCTCCGGAGGACAGCGACAGCACCGGCACGCTGGCGGCCAGTGCGAAGCTCAGCAGCTGCAGGCGAAGGTACCAGCGCTTGGCCGATGCGCTTCGGTCGCCGTACCAGCGCAGCTGCGTCTCCACCCGCTCGGTCAGGTAGCGTGCGGGCGACAGGGCCTCGTTCACGTCGATCGATGTCATGTGCTGCTCCCACGCGCCAGCGATGGCCGGGCCGAGGACACGCGCGCACGCTGTCCTCCGCGGTTCGTCGCCCGGGAGGGAAGTGCGAACCACGCCTCACTGTCGCACCGTTCGATCGACAGATCGTCCCGACTTTCGGCTAGGGCGGCGCCTCCGCACGGATGCCGATAGACCCCATGCTCCCGAGCCGCCAGCTCGGACGCTCCCGATGCTGATCCTCCGACCCGAACTGGATGAAGCTGCCGCGGTGCTCCTGACCGAGGCGGCCTGCGCGCACGCTCGCGAACTCGGCGGACCGCAGAACGTCGCCGTCGTCGATGCCGGCGGGCGGCTGCTCGCCTTCCGGCGCATGGACGGGGCGAAGTTCCACAGCGTGGACACCGCCTTCGCCAAGGCGGTGACCGCCGCATCCATCGCCGCACCGACGGGCGGTGCCCCGGATCAGGCCGGCACGCCAGGGTCCGGTCGAACAGTTGACCGACCGCCCAGCAGTCGGTGTCCGTCGCGCGCAGCGGCCCGGGCGAGACTCAGCCGATGGTGCAGCCGTTCACGGTCAGGTAGACGGCGTACAGGGAGGTGGTCGCGGTGATGAACAGGCGGTTGCGCTTCGCGCCGCCGAAGCTGACGTTCGAGACGATCTCCGGCAGGCGCACCTTGCCGATCACGGCGCCATCCGGGTCGATGCAGTGCACGCCCTCCCCGGTGCTGGTCCAGATGCGTCCGTCGGTGTCGAGGCGGAAGCCGTCGAACAGACCGGCGCCACACACGGCATGCACCGCCCCGCCGCCGAGCCCGCGACCGTCCGCGGTCAGGTCGAACTTCCGGATGTGACGCGGCCCGTCCGGGTCGTGGGTCGCGCCGGTGTCGGCGATGTACAGATGCCGCTCGTCGGGGGAAAACGCGAGGCCGTTCGGCTTGACGAAGTCGTCGGCCACCTTCGCGAGCGTCCCGTCCGGGTCGATACGGTAAACGTGACAGGGGAGCTCGGGCTCGGCCCGCGCACCCTCGTAGTCGGTCAGGATGCCGTAGCTCGGGTCGGTGAACCAGATGCCGCCGTCGGACTTCACGACCACGTCGTTCGGCGAGTTCAGCCGCTTGCCCTCGAACGAGGCCGCCAGGGTCGTCACCGAGCCGTCGTGCTCGGTCCGCGTGACCGACCGGGACAGGTGCTCGCAGGTGACCAGGCGTCCCTGCCGGTCGACGGTGTTGCCGTTGCAATGGCGGCTCGGCGACCGGAAGGCCGAGACCGAGCCGTCAGTCTCGTCCCAGCGCATCAGGCGCTCGTTCGGGATGTCCGAGAAGACGAGGTAGCGTCCGGCGGCGAACCACGCGGGCCCTTCCAGCCAGCGGCCTCCGCTCCACAGGCGTTCGACCTTCGCGTGCCCGACGAAACAGTTCGCGAAGGCGTCGTCGACGACCTCGAACCCACACCCTTCCAGCTCTCCGAACACGTCGCCACCCTCCGCCGTCGCCGCGGCTTCCGTGTTGAAGCTCGCCGGTCGGCAACGGTATCATCCGCCCCCTGCCCGCGGCGTTTCCCGCGCATCACACGGCGATCGTCCATGGCCCGCAAGGCACGCAGACAGGCCGCCGCCACGAGTCGCGACGTCGCCGCCCTCGCCGGCGTCTCGCCGATGACGGTCTCGCGCACGCTGCGCACGCCCGAGCTGGTCACCGCCGGCACGCGCGAGCGCGTCGAGTCGGCGGCGCGCGAGCTCAACTACGTGCCCGATCTCGCCGCGGGCGCACTCTCGAGTCAGAAGAGCGGGCACGTCGCCGTGCTCCTGCCGTCGCTGCGTCACACCGGCTTCCTGCGCACCGTCGACGGTCTGTCCGACACGCTGCGCGGTCACGGCTATCACATCCTCATCGGCGACAGCTACTACTCCCCCGACGAGCAGACCGAGCTGCTCCGACTGGTGATCGGGCGTCGACCCGAGGCGATCGTGCTGGTGGCGAGCATGGACTCGGCGGAGGCGCGGAAGCTCCTCGGGCAATCCGGCATCCCCGTCGTCGAGACCTGGGGACGGCCGGCCGAACCGCTCGACATGGTGGTGGGCTTCTCCCAGCACGCCGCGGGTCGCGCCATGACCGAATCGCTCGTCGAGCAGGGCTACGCACACATCGGTTTTCTGATGGGCCCGCCACACTCCGACCCCTACGCCGAGCAACGGCGGTCAGGACACCTCGAGGTATTGGCCGAGCATCACCTGGATGCCTCCATCCACGTCACGGTCAGCGATACCCCGATGGAGATCGCCGACGGCGTGCGCGGCGTGGCGCTGCTGCGTGAACGCTTTCCGCAGGCCGATGCGCTGATCTGCGCGACCGACATGACCGCGCTGGGGGCGCTGAACGAGTGCCAGCGGCGCGGCTGGCGCGTGCCGGAGGCGCTGGCGATCGCGGGCTACGGGAACTTCGACTTCGCCGCCAGCCTCAACCCCTCGCTGACCACCGTGCGGCTGCCGAGCTACACGATCGGCGTGCGTGCGGCCGAACGCATCATCGCGCGGATCGACGGCGCGGCCCGGGACGAGCACGCGCCCCTGGACCTCGGCTTCCAGGTGATCCACCGTGACAGCACGCGACGCGCGTCGCGCGCTACCGGCCAGCCAGCTCCCCCGCCAGACCCGATCCTTCGGGAGATCGACGCATGACGGACCCGCGCGACGCACGGCTCGAGGCCAGCGAACCCACCGCGGCAGTCGTCATCGTGATGGGCGTCAGTGGATGCGGCAAGTCGACCGTCGCCGAATTGCTCGCCGAGCGGCTGGGTGGCCATTTCAAGGACGGGGACGAACTGCACCCGCCGGCAAACATCGCGAAGATGTCTGCCGGCACCTCGCTCACCGACGAGGATCGCGAACCCTGGCTCCGGCAGGTGCGCGACTACGCGGCGCGTGCGGCGGACGAGCACGGGCTTTGCATCGTCGCCTGCTCCGCGTTGAAGCGCCGCTATCGGGACACCCTGCGCGGTTCGGCGACGGGGGGGGCGGAACCGATGCCGCTCGTCTTCCACGTCTACCTGCAGGGCACGCGCGCGTTGATCGCGTCGCGCATGGCCGCACGCACCGGACATTTCATGCCGCTCGAGATGCTCGACAGCCAGATCGCGACGCTCGAGTCGCCCGTCACCGAGCGACGCGTGGTCAGCGTGAACGTCGCTCCCGCGCCCGAGCATATCGCCCGTGCCGCCGAGTACGCGCTCCGCGCCCTCGACGACTTTCCGACCGTCAGCCCCGAGCCCACTTGACGATGCAAGCCTGCGCCATCTTCTCCGCGAAGGACCTTCGCCTGATCGATCTCGACCGGGCCGACACGCTCGCCGACGACGAGGTCCGTGTCGCCTACGGCACGGGCGGCATCTGCGGCTCGGACATCCACTACTACCACGAGGGGCGCGTCGGAAACTTCGCGGTCAGGGAACCGCTCATCCTCGGCCACGAGATCGCGGGCACCGTCACCGAGGTGGGCGCAGCGATCACCGACCTCGGCGCCGGCACGCCGGTCGCCATCAACCCGAACCTCCCCTGTCTGGGCTGCGAGAACTGCCTCGCGGGGCGCACCAACCTGTGTCGCGACATGGTGTTCTTCGGCAGCGCCGCGGTCACCCCGCACATCCAGGGCGGCTTCCGCGAGGAGCTGATCGTGCCGCGTCGCCAATGCGTGGCGCTGCCCGACGGCTTCGACCTCGCGATCGCCGCCTTCGCCGAACCGCTGGCGGTCTGTCTGCACGCGGTCAACCGGGCCGGACCGCTCACCCATGCGTCGGTGCTCGTGACCGGCTGCGGCCCGATCGGCTGCCTGACCATTCAGGCGCTGCGCCTGGCGGGCGTCCGCCACATCACCGCCACCGACGTCGCCGGCCGCGTGCTCGAGACCGCGCGCGCGCTCGGCGCCGACGAGACGATCGACATCGTGCGCGACCCGAGCGCACTCGATGCCCACGAGCGCGGACGCGGTCACTTCGACGCGGCGTTCGAGTGCTCGGGCAACCCGCGGGCCCTGACCTCCTGCCTGAACGCGACCCGGCCGCGGGGCACCGTCGTGCAGGTCGGCATGATGCCGCCCGGCGATACCGGCCTGCCGCTCGGCAAGGTCGTCGCGAAGGAATTGTCGCTGCTCGGCACCTTCCGCTTCCACGAGGAGTTCGACGTCGCCGTCGATGCGCTCGTGTCCGGTCGTCTCGACGTGTCCTCCCTGCACTCGGGCACGTTCACCTTCGACCGGGCCGACGAGGCCTTCGCCGCCGCGATCGATCGCAGTGCGCACATGAAGGTCCAGCTTCGCTTCGCCTGAACACACCACCGGATGCGGTCACGGTGTCATCGTGACGACTGCGCCGAACCCACTTCCATCCTCGGAGCATAGATCTTCATGAGTCAAGCGCTGTTCGACCTGTCCGGGCGTCTCGCCCTCGTCACCGGTTCCAGTCGTGGCATCGGCCGCCATCTGGTGCAGGGTCTCGCCGAGGCCGGCGCCGCTGTCGTCGTCAACGGCGTGGACCCCGATCGGGTCGCCACGAGCGTCGCCGAGCTGAAGGATGCCGGCCTCGACGCCCACGGGCGTGCCTTCGACGTCACCGACACCGGGGCCCTCGAGAGCGCGGTCGAGGACATCGAGTCCTCGATCGGGCCGATCGACATCCTCGTCAACAACGCCGGCATCCAGCGTCGCACCCCGCTGCTCGAGTGCACGGACGAGACCTGGGAGGCGGTCATGGCCGCCAACCTGGGTTCGGTGTTCCGCGTCTCCCGCGCCGTCGCCGCCCGCATGGTCGAACGCGGGCGCGGCAAGATCGTCAACACCTGCTCGCTGCAGAGCGAGCTCGGGCGCCCGACCATCGCCCCGTACGCGGCCTCGAAGGGTGGCGTGAAGATGCTGACGAAGAACATGTGCGCCGAGTGGGCGCCGCACGGCATTCAGGTCAACGGACTCGGGCCCGGCTACTTCGCGACCGAACTGACGGCCGCCCTCGTCGAGGACGCGGCCTTCAGCGAATGGCTGTGCAAGCGTACACCGGCCGGGCGCTGGGGCGACGTGGGCGAGCTGGTCGGTGCGACGATCTTCCTCGCCTCCGACGCCTCGAACTACGTCAACGGGCATATCCTGTACGTGGACGGCGGCATGTCGGCCGTCGTCTGACGACCCGGCGCTCGACCTCCCGACCGCAACCTTCCCTCCCTTTCAACGAGCGACGATGCACCGACGATGAGCCACACACTGCTGCAGATGGGCCCTCTCCTTCCCGCCGTCCAGGCGGCGCTCGACGAGGCTCACGACGTGCATCGCCTCTGGGAGGCAGACGATGCCGACGCGCTCGTCGCGTCGATCGGCGCGGACTGCGCCGGCGTCGTCACCGACGGCGGGCGGGGTGTCTCGAACGCGATCCTCGAGCAGCTCCCGAAGGCCGGCATCGTCGCCGTCTTCGGCGTCGGCGTCGACGCGGTCGATCTCGACTACTGCAAGGGTCGCGGCATCACGGTCAGCAACACACCGGACGTGCTGAGCGACGATGTGGCGGACCTCGGCGTCGGTCTGGCGATCGCCGTCTCGCGTCGCATGGTGGTCGCCGACCGGTACGCACGCGAGGGGCGCTGGGCCCGTGAGGGCGGCCTGCCGCTGACCACGCGCATGAAGGGCAAGAAGGCGGGTATCTACGGCATGGGCAGCATCGGACGCGCGCTCGCGAAACGTCTGGCGGGCTTCGAGATGGACATCGCCTACTGCAACCGCAGCGAACGAGCGGATTCACCGCACCGTTTCGTCGCCGCCCTCGAGGACCTCGCTCGCGAGGTGGACTTCCTGTTCGTCACCGCCTCCGCGACACCCGGCTCGATCGGATCGGTGAATGCCACCGTGCTCGACGCGCTCGGTCCTGAGGGCTGGCTCGTGAACGTCTCGCGCGGCACGCTGGTCGACGAGCCCGCGCTGATCACGGCGTTGCAGGAGAAGCGCATCGCGGGCGCGGGACTCGATGTCTTCGCCGACGAGCCGAACATCCCGGCGGCCTTCTTCCCGCTCGACAACGTCGTGCTGCAGCCGCACGTGGCGAGCGGCACCCACGAGACGCGCGCGGCGATGGGTCAGCTCGTGCTCGACAACGTCGCGGCGCACTTCGCGAAGAAGGACCTGCCGACCCGCGTCGTCTGAAGCGGGACGAGGCGCATTCATGCATGCACGAGGCACAGGGGCGAGCGATGACGGACAGGCAGACGGGCAGCGACGTCGGACTGATCGGCCTCGCCGTCATGGGGCAGAACCTCGTGCTCAACATGGCCGACCACGGCTTCCGGGTGATCGCCTACAACCGCACCACCGGGAAGACCCGGGCGTTCGTCGACGGCCTGCCGGCGAACAGCGGCATCACCGCCGCGGAGACACTGGCGGAGCTGGCGAATGGCCTGTCGTCGCCCCGCAGGATCATGATCATGGTACGCGCCGGCCAGGCGGTCGACGCGGTCATCGACGAGCTCCTGCCGCTGCTCGACGCGGGCGACGTCATCATCGACGGCGGCAACTCGAACTTCACCGATTCCGAGCGGCGTGCGAAGGCCCTCGGCGAGCAGGGCCTGCTGTTCGTCGGCGCGGGCGTCTCTGGAGGCGAGGAAGGCGCACGTAACGGGCCGTCGCTGATGCCTGGTGGTCACCCGGACGCCTGGCCGCTGATCAAGGACATCTTCCAGGGCATCGCCGCGAAGACCGATGCCGGCGAGCCCTGCTGCGACTGGGTCGGCGACGGCGGGGCCGGGCACTTCGTCAAGATGGTGCACAACGGCATCGAGTACGGCGACATGCAGCTCATCTGCGAAAGCTACGACTTCATGCGACGGCTGCTCGGCATGGACAACGCGGCGATGGGCGACGCCTTCAACGCCTGGGACGAGGGTGAGCTGAACAGCTACCTCATCGAGATCACCGCCAGCATCCTCCGCTTCCGGGACGCGAACGGCGAGGCGGTGCTCGACCGGGTCATCGACAAGGCCGGGCAGAAGGGCACCGGCAAGTGGACCGCGATCAACGCGCTCGAGCTCGGGATCCCCTTGACGCTGATCGGAGAGGCCGTGTTCGCCCGCGCGCTCTCCGCGCTGAAGGACGAGCGGGTGCGCGCCTCACGTGTGCTCGCGGGCCCGGAGGACTCGGGTCCGCTCCCCCCCGGGGACTGGCTCGACGCGCTCGGCCAGGCGCTGTTCGCGGCGAAGATCCTCTCCTATGCACAGGGCTACATGCTGATGCGGGCCGCGGCGGTGGAATACGGCTGGGCGCTGAACTACGGCGCCATCGCGCAGATGTGGCGCGGCGGCTGCATCATTCGCTCCGCCTTCCTCGACGACATCAAGGCCGCCTTCGACAAGGACCCCGCGCTCGAGAACATCCTGCTCGACGACTACTTCCGCGAGCGTGTGCAGCTGGCGCAGGCGAACTGGCGTCGGGTCGTCGCGACGGGCGTGGAGCGCGGCCTGCCGATGCCGGCCACGGCCGCCGCCCTCGCCTTCTACGACGGCTACCGCAGCGAGCGTCTGCCGGCCAACCTCCTGCAGGCGCAACGCGACTTCTTCGGCGCGCACACCTACCAGCTGATCGACGGCAGCCCCGACTGGTACCACACCGACTGGATAGCGAGCGGCGGCAAGGTTTCCAGCAGCTCCTACGACGCCTGAGTCGACCCGACACCAACGGAGAACCGCATGCTTTTCGGAATCCCGCCCCACCTGCCTGCCCGACTCCTCGGGGTGCTCGCGGAGATGGGCCACGGCGACGAACTGGCGATCGTCGACGCGAACTACCCGGCCGCGGCGGACGCGCGCCGCACGCATGTCGGCCACCCGATCGAGCTCACGGGGCGCGATCTGGTCGAGGCCACGGTGGACATCCTCGCGCTGCTGCCGCTCGACACCTTCGACGACGCGCCGGTGCTGCTGATGGCTTCCCCGGGCGATGCAGTGCCGTCGGTCCATGCCGACATCACGGCGGCGCTCGTCAGCGTCCCCGGTGGACCCTGGCTGCCGGGCACGCTCGAACGCTTCGCCTTCTACGAGCACGTCCGCGGCGCCTTCGCCCTCGTCCGCACGCTGGAGCGTCGCCCCTACGGCAACATCATCCTCAAGAAGGGCGTGCTGGCCCCCGACGGGCAACTGATGACACCGGCGAGCGCCATCGCCGTCGACTGATTCCCGTTCGCCGCTACCTTGGCCTCAGCCGAGCAGCACGCCGAGCAGCAGCGGCAGGTACAGCACCGCGCCGAGATGGGTCACGAGGATCAGTCCCGACACTTCCGCGCTGTCGCGTCCGTGCTTCTCCGCCAGCAGGAAATTGAACACAGCGACGGGCACCGCCGTCTCTATCACGAGGACACCACGGGCCACGCCCTCGAGCCCGAACAGCGCGGCGATGGCGAAGCCCACGCCGATGGCGAGCCCCGTGCGTACCGTCGCCCAGAGCACGCTGGAGCCGAGCGAGGCGGCGCGCATGCCGGCCAGGCTCACGCCGAGCGTGATGAGCATCAGCGGAATGACGATCTGCCCGAGCAGGCGCAGCGTCTCCATCGCGAACGCCGGCACCGGCACGTCCAGCACGCGCACGAGAAGTCCGAGCCAGATGGCGTGCAGGATCGGGGACTCCAGCGCCCGTCGGAGGTCGGCGCTACCGGCGTAGATCGCCTCGCCGACGGTGAACAGCAGCACGCATTGCACCGCGAAGAAGGTCATCGCATAGGCCAGACCCTCGTCGCCGAACGCGAGCAGACAGACCGGCAGACCGAGGTTGCCGGTATTGCCGACCACGTGCGCGACCGACAGTCGCCAGTCCTTGCCGGCCGCGCGCAGCAGCGAGACGACGATCGGTGCGAACACGAGGTGCACGGCCAGCGTGGCGAGCGCGAGGGTCGCGAGCGCGTCGAGCGAGACCACCGCCGTCGCGAGCGTGTGGAACAGCAACGCCGGAAGGCTCACGTTGACGACGAGGGTCGTCACGAAGTCGAGCGGGAAGGCCGGACCGCGCCGTTCCCAGGCGAGGCCGACGAGTGCAAGACAGGCACCGGGCGCGAGAATCGACAGGATCTGGACAACGAGCTCGTTCACGCGCGACGGCACCGGACACGACGGGCCAGAGAGTATAGTGAGCGGCTGCCCCGCTCACCCGAAGCTTCCCGTCCAGTGACCCGCCTGCACCTCACGTTGCTCGTCCTCGTCAACGTGCTCTGGGGGTTCAACTTCGTCGCCGGGAAGACCGGTACGGACGCCTTCGGCCCACTCCTGTTCATCACCCTGCGCTTCGCGGTCGTGCTCGTGCTGCTCGCCCCGTTCCTGCGTCGCGTCCCGGGGCAGATGCGCGAGATGATCGGCCTCGGGCTCGTGCTCGGCATCGGTCACTACGCCTTCATGTTCTACGCGATACACGTCGCGGGCTCGTTGTCCTCGGTCGCCATCGCCTCCCAGTTGACCGTGCCCTTCTCGACCATCCTCGCGATCGTGCTGCTCGGAGAACGCGTTCGTCTGATTCGCGCGCTCGCCATCGCCGCCTCCTTCGGCGGGGTGGTGATCATCGGCTTCGCACCGATCGGCGGGCCCGATCATCTTCTGGCGCTCGGGCTGACGACGATCGCCTCCGGTGCGATGGCGACCGCGGCGATCCTGATGCGACGCCTGAAGGGTGTCGGCGTGTTCAACCTGCAGGGGTGGATCGCGCTCTGCGCCACGCTCGCGATGAGTGTGCTGACGCTCGTCCTGGAACGACCGGACTGGGCGCGCATCGCCGCCGTCCCGTACGGTGACTACTGGAGCGTGCTGTACTCGGCCGTCGGGGCGACGATCGTCGGGCACGGTCTGCTCTACTGGTTGCTGCAGCGCTACGAGGTGACCGAGATCGCGCCCTTCATCACGCTGTCGACCCTGTTCGCGATCGGATTCGGAGTCTGGCTCGCCGGCGACGCTCTGACCGCGCGGATCGTGCTCGGGGGCGCGCTGACGCTGGTCGGCGTCACGGTCATCGCGATC
>Ga0209828_1000808_pt1 | contig 29706 bp, 26 predicted proteins | sample MaitaG_FD_187429 | JGI IMG/M metagenome (GOLD analysis project Ga0209828, IMG submission 187429) | Marine algal microbial communities from Maine, USA - Maine_Asex2 metaG (SPAdes) (version 2) | ecosystem: Host-associated > Algae > Red algae > Unclassified | place: Maine, USA | collected 2015-01-05
CTAGGTCAACAGAGCTAGGTCAACAGAACTAGGTCAACAGAACTAGGTCAACAGAACTAGGTCAACAGAGCTAGAGCGAGATCACCGTGACGGTTCCGGTCGAACCGTCGATCTCGATCGTGGCACCGTCGGGGATGCGTCGGGTTGCGTCGATGACCGAAACGGCGCAGGGAACCCCGAGTTCGCGGCACACGATCGCTGCGTGACTCGCAACAGCACCGACGTTGACGACGACGCCAGCAGCCGAGAGGAACAACGGGGTCCATGACGGATCAGTCGTCGGCGCAACCATAATGTCGCCGAGACCGACTGCGCCAGGGTCTGATGGGTCCAACACGACCCGAGCCACGCCGGTGACCACACCGGGCGCCCCGGCGGTGCCTTGCAGAACTTCGCCAGCCGTCGCGCTGGTCACTTCGCCTGCATTTCGCTTGCTCCACGATGAGATTGGCGGCACACCCTCTTCGAGCTTGACGATGTAGGGCGGCTCGAGGTCGTGTAGTGCTGCGAAGTCGGTGCTGCGTTGGGCAATCACCTCGCTGAACGCGGCGGGGTCTGCCAGAAAGCCGTCGAGCTCTTCGTCGAGCAGCATAAAGACCTGTTGCGGATCGGCTACGACTTTGTCAGCAACCATGCGGTCGCCTAGCTGCATCATCGCGAGCTTGGCCTCGTGGATCACGCGGATGCAGGCGTTCTTGCCCTTCTCGCGCAGACCAAAAAACACGGCCGCCGAATTGATGCCGGCCGACAGACCACCGTGGGCTTCTGCATCGTCTTGGACCATCGCTAGGACTTCGACCGTCAGAGCCTCACGCTCAGTTGCGGCAGCTCGCTGAGCGTCGTGCGGAGATCGGTCGTCGCTTTGGTGGCGAAGGCGGTCGATCATGCCGAGCGCGAGCGACGGCTGGGTGGTCCACGAGTGCGCTCGCATATCCCATTCGTTCGGGCCTCGATGCCCGTGCTCGCCAATCAGGCTTTGCCATTGGGTCACGAATGATGCCGACGCCGCGTCGTCAGCCGCGCCGACCCGCTCGATCAGCCCATCGACGCCAGCATCGAATGCCGCAGTGAGTTCAGGCGAGTTCTTAACCGTGCGGCTGATGTCCCACATCACGAATGACGCCTGGGCTGACTCGACGTCGCCGATTGCCGTCATTAGTTTGACCGCGTCTTCGCCCCGGCCGATCGCTGCGCAAATCGCCTGTACCGCGCCCGGGCCGAGCGATGCACCAAGGGCCGATTGGCAGTACGAAACCCACGCCTCAGAGAGCTTGACCGCCATCTCGCGAGCACGAGCGACCAGCTCAGGGTTCGACAGCGCAGTCAGGTCAGGGCGGGTATCGACCGCGGCGCGCGCCATGGCCGCAGCGTCATCTTGAAGCGGAAAGTTCGGCGTACTCATGGCCCAGCCCATGGTCTCGGCGAGTTTGGCCGCGTGGCGTTCGCTGTCGTCATCGGGGTGCTCGGTGTAGGGCGGCACGCCAGGGTGATCACCGAAGTAGGCCTGGTCGATCGCTGCGGGGGTGGCACCTGGCATGCGCATGCCCATGACACGGGGCAATGACAGCTGGTTGTAGAAGTACCCACCCCAGTTGCCGAACACCTCACGAGGCGTCAGCGCAAACTCATCTTCGTCGAGCACACCGAACTCGACAAAGCCCTGTGCCACGCCCGGTATGCAGCCCTTGACCCAACCAAGACTCCACCCGAGTGGGCTAAACGGATCTGGCCCCACCTCGTCAGCGTTGGCCCGCGTGTAATACGGAAACCGCGGACTAATCTCGGTATCGGTAATCCAATTCTCCACAGTGTTGCTCCCAATCGGGGGTTCGCTTCGCTAGGCACCCTGTGCGGATTGTCAGGCGAAGATCGGTGAATGATCGACGTTTCCTATTGTTGCGGAAGAGTTCGCAGTGCGACTAACTGGGCGGCGGCGAAGGCTGCGGTGACCCCGGTGAAGATGGCGAGCCAGATCTTGCCGGCCATTGTCATCGAGCCGGGCCAGAGCAACAACACGAGCCCCAACACGACGATCACCGCGTTGGCCCGAATCACCCGCAACACCTCGGCGTAGCGTGAAATCTTGCGATTGGCGTACAGGGTGACCTGAAACGACCAGAGCAAGACGACGATGCCGAACACGGTTGCGGACCAACCTGAGACACCAAGCTTCTCAGCGACCAATGCGCCGATCAAGACAAAGGCCAGACCAACGACGTTGCAGAACCCAGCATCGAGACCCAGGGCCAGATTTGCAAATCGCGTCGAAGGTTCGGCGTGAGGCCGATTCGAGAAGCGGGTGCGGGTATTCAAAGGCTCAGCTGCACCACGGGACGAGTCAGCGGCCATATGACTCCCGAGGATATGCATGGCAACGCATGCAACCTCTCACACGCTTATATCCATCGGTCGCGTCGCCCCGTCATCGGTCTGATGCGGTGCTGGCTCTACTCTGGCCCGCACCATGGTCAGCAGTTGAGCGAGCCCGCCTGGCAGCCAACGCGCAACGATGACAAGCGCCAGACCCGTGCCGAGAAACTGGTTGACTGAAGGTTGGGCCGACGAAAGAACGACGACCAGCAGTCCCGCTGGCGCCAACATTCCGCCGATGACGGCGCCGGCAATACTGCCTATGCCCCCCAGATAGGCAAGCGCGAGCATCTGTAATCCTTCGTCAGCCTCGAGCCCTCCCCCGTTGAACTGCTGTGACTTGTAGGCGAACATCACACCAGCCATGCCAGCGATGAGCGAAGCAACTGCGGCGCCGAGCAGTTTGGTTCGCGGCACATTGATTCCGGCAGCGGCTGCTGCCCGTTCATTCATGCGCACCGCAAGGAATCGACGACCCACCGCACTACGGCGCACGTTCGCGACGATCAGGGCTGCGATGACCGTGAAGAACAACATCATGTAGCCAAAGATCCGTCGCGGGAATTCGCCGCTACCCAGGATCGCCAATTCGATTCCGAACAGCTCGGGCGGCTTGATCGTCGCTATGGCACTGCTGGTAAACGACGGGCTGCGAAAGATCAGCTGCTCAAAGACGACGGCTGCTGCCAGAGTGACGATCGCAAACTGGATGCCACGGATGCGCACGGCCGGAAGAGCAACGACGACGCCGAGCACGCAGGTGAATACGACCGCGAGCAACGCACTGAACGGAAACGGCACGCCCCAATCCGTCTCAATTTTGGCCAGCATGAACGCACTAAATCCAGCGAACGCGAGCTGGGCGAGTGAAACCTGGCCGACGTAGCCAGTGATGGTCACATACGACAGCAACAAGGTGATCACAAACATCGATTGGATCGCCGCGAGCCGCAAGGGGGAACTACCGAATGAGATCACCAGAAGCACAACCAAAATGGGTGGCGCCCAGACCGCGGGGCTCATGCTTGGCATTCGAGCGCTGTTTTGCGCTCGGTCCAAGATGAGTGCTCGGTTCGGCAGGGTTCGCCCGACGAACACGAGCGCCCCGACAACGACGAGAAAGGGCACTAGCGAGCTGAACCCGCCTTGGAAGAAGTTCGGTAGGTACTGCTTGGCAACGAGGTGCACCGTCAGCGCTTCGAAGGCACCGATGCCAAGAGCTACCGCGGTTGCGACCCCGAACGAGCGCAACCGGCCTGCCAATGCGGCGGCCATCGCCGGCACCACGAACAGACTGTAAGTGAAGGGATTCACCCCAGCGAGTGAGGTAACGAGAATGCCGATCGAACCAGCGAGTACCGAGGCAATGACCATGTTGACCAGCGCAACTTGGCGGTCGTCGTACCCGAGCAGGGTGGTTCCCTTTGGGTTCTCCTGTGCCGCGCGAGTGAGCACACCAAACTTCGTGTAGCGATAGACGAAGACCAGCAGTGCCGCGGTGATCATGACGACCGCCGCCATCCAGAATCGGTCAACGGGGACGGTGCGCGAGAAAATCTGCACCGTGCCCTCGGGCAAGATGCTGGGAGTGCGCAGCGTTCCCGTGCCAAAACCCTTGATAGCGAGGCCCTGCAACACAATCGTTAGTCCAACGGTCGCAACTACCAATGTCAGGGGTGGAGCGTTGCGCAGTGGTCGAAAAATCAACAGATACGAAGCGATCGCAATCAGAGCTGCCACGACCAGCGCAAGTGCCGTCGCCGCCCAGAACCCCAATGGTGCGCCCAACGCGTAGCGATTTGGAACCACGATGAGCGGCAGAATGAGATCGCCCGACCGGCGCAACTCTGCGTAGGTGACGGCGGGGAACATTGCCATTGCCCCGAGTGCGAAGTTGACGACCCCGCTTCCCCGATACACGAGGATGACGGCCTGCGCGAGAGCGGCATAGAGCGCGCCCGTACCGAGGCCCAAAAGCAGAAAGAGAATCCAGGTGCCCATGCGTCAGATACGTGAGTAGCTCAGTGCTAGTGCGCGGTCGATTCACCCATGTAGCTGGCTTCGAGAAGTTCTCGCTTGTCCATCATCTCGGCTGCGGTACCAGACATCGTGAGTTCGCCGTGGTTGAGAACGTACGCCCGGTCGCAGACCCCAAGCGCCATCGCTACGTGTTGCTCGACAACGAGCACACCGGCGCCAGTGTCATTAGCGATATCGCGCACGATCGGAAGCAGCCGTTCGACGATGATTGGGGCCAATCCAAGACTCATCTCGTCGACCAAGAGACATTTGGGGTTCGAAACAAGCGCTCGCGCCATTGCGAGCATCTGCTGCTCGCCACCCGACAACAGACCGGCTTCTCGGTTGACGAGCGGGCGAAGTGCTGGCAATAGATCGAGCGCCCGGTCATAGGAGGCGGAACGCTCTGCCTTATTGCCGGTCAGACCGAGGCGGATGTTGTCTTGCACCGTGAGGTCAAAGAACAATGAGCGATCCTCAGCGACGTGTGCCAAACCCCGACGCGGAATGAGATACGGCTTGTCGCCGGTTACTGGCTCGCCAAGAACGTCGACCGTTCCTTGCAGCGGTTTCAGCAACCCCGAAATCGTCAACAATGTGGTGGTCTTGCCGGCGCCGTTTGGGCCGAGCAGCGCAACAACTTCGCCAGGATCAACATGGATGGTGAGGTCGCGAACTACCGCGATGTCGTCGTAGCCAGCGTGGAGCCCGCGGATGTCGATCAACCGTTCGGGGGCCGTGCCGTTTGCTTCGTTCATGTCTTATCCTTCTGCGGTCTCAAGGCCGGCTCGTGCACCCGCTTGGGCCTGCGCCTCGCCGGCGGTTTCGCCGAGATAGGCCGCAATCACAGCCGGATCTGCTCGCACTTCTGCCGGGCTGCCTTCGGCGATGATCTCACCGAAGTCGAGCACATAGATGTAGTCGCACACATTGAGCACCAGACCCATGTCGTGATCGATCAAGAACACACTGATGTCTTGGTCGAGGAAATCACGCAAATGGCCGCCGAGCAGCGCCGACTCGGTGGTGTCAAGGCCGGCAGCGGGCTCGTCGAGCAGCACCAACTTTGGCTTGGCCGCCAAGGCGCGAGACACGCCGATCAGCTTGCGTTGGCCGTGGGACAGATCGCTCGGAAGCCTGTCAGCCAACTCGGTGAGTCCAAGAATGTCGAGGGCCCAATCGACTTGTTTGAGAAACGCCCGTTCGCCGCGGCCCGGCAGCACAATGTCTTGCATGAACGACCACCACTTAGGTCGCTCAGCAGCTGCCAGCAGGTTGTCGCGTACGGTGAGGTCCTCGAACAGCTCGAGGGACTGAAAGGTGCGGCTGAGACCGAGGTGGGCACGTGAGTCAGGTGAGTGACCGTCAAGGTTGTGGCCGTCGAACATCGCGGCACCAGCCGAGAGCGGCGTGAACCCTGTGATTGCATCGATGAACGTTGTCTTGCCTGCGCCGTTTGGCCCGATCAGGCCGGTCAGCTTGCCCGCCTCACAATTGAGGTTGACCTTGTCATTGGCATTGAGCCCGCCGTAGCTGACGGTCAGGCCAGTTGTCTCAAGAAGTGGCATCAGCCGACCTCCACCATTTCTCGCTCAGGAACCGCGTCGCGAACCTCGGCGACATCGACCTCAATCTCATTGGACTGCGCTGCCTTAGCCTCGCGGATCTGCATGACAATCGACCGGATGAACAGCGCAATGCCAGCGCCAAGCAGCGGCATCCACAGCATGCTGTAGCGCTCTTGGACTCGCAACGGCCAAACGACCAGGCCGAAGATCCAGCCAGCAAGTGCGGTGGGGCCAAAGCGGATCGCCCAGCTCTTCCATGCGCCGCCAGCCTCGCCGAACGTTGGTCCGATACCGCCGAAGCGCACCATCGAAATCACCATTACGACGACCCACAGCAAGGCCAGTGAAATGAGCGTGCGCACGAACCCAGAGTCAGGAATAAAGCCAGGGGCCAAACTCGTCGGCGCGGACTCAGCCCCACGTTTAGGTCGGAGGTCGTTGGTGAAGAAGTAAATCCAGAAGGCGAACCCGATCACCAGGGTGGCCGCTGCTCCCCGGGCAAAGCGGGGGTGGGTCTTGTCCCAGGCAGTGCGCCACGACCGCAGGCCGGGAATCGCATCGGTGAGCCAGTTCCCGGCATGGGCCATTATTCCTTGGAAGAACGGGGCGACGCCCTCAGGGTGAATGATGGCAGTGAAGATCATGCCCAAGCCACCAAGCAGCGTGATGTAGCGCTCGATGTTCGTGTCGCCAAGGAAGTAGTTGCCAACCACGGCAAAGACCGAACCTGCGGCGAGCATGCCAGCGAAGACACCGCCATTGATCGACGTAACACCACCGAGGTAGGCAAACGCCAACACGCCTAGGCTCGCGAAGTACAAGAAGTTGGCCGACGAGACATCGACCTGCTTGAACGCCAACATGACGCCGCCGATACCGGCGATGGCCGAGCTCAACCCGAAGGCCAGTAGCTTGGTGCGCGAAACGTTGATGCCCGCAGCTGCTGCGGCCCGCTCGTTGGCCCGCACCGCCAGGAAACGGCGACCCGTGCCAGTGCGACGCAAGTTGGCAATGCCGATCGCCACGACGCTGAGAACGATTGCCGCGAACAGAACAAACCACGGATTGTCGTTTTGTACTCGCACGCTACGGGCACCGACATCTTGGCCGAATATCGTCGGCACCTTGGTGCCGGCAGGCACACCAGCGCGCAAGCCGGTGAGTTCTTCGTTCTCGAGGTACAGGGTCTGCACGGTGATGGCCGCAGCAATTGTTACTACGGCAAGCTGAACGCCTCGGATACGCAGTGCGGGCAAGGCCAGCACAAGACCGACGATCACCGCCATGGCGACCCCGAGTGGTGCTGCGATCCACCACGGCAGGTCGGGGCCATTAACTGCACCAAATCCTGGAATGGTTTCAGTGCCGTTAGCCACCATGCGTGACATGAAGAACGCCGCCACACCAGCTAGCGACATCTGAGCCAGAGAGATCTGCCCGACGTAGCCGGTCAGTACAACCATCGACAACATGATGATGCCGAACACGAGTGCTTGCTGGATAGCGCCGCCTACGACGGTGCGGCTACCCGAGTTCTCGACCATGAACGCAACCAGGGTGGCGATCGTTGTCCAGACGAGCGCGTGTTGCCACACCCGCTGAGGCTGAGGCGACAGCGGAAGTCGTCGTTCTTCGACAGCGCCTCGGGTCGGCAAGGAGCGACCCCTAAAGAACAGCACCGCCACGATCACGAGCAACGGCACAGAATCAACGATGCCGTTCTCGAAGTATTTTGTTACCGATCCGAATGCGGCGTCGGCGCCGAACCAGTCGATTTGCTTGATGCGAAGAAGCGTCGTGACCGAACCCAACGCAAGGCCAGCGATGATTGCGACGGGAATGCTGCGCAGACTGCCGACCAAGGCCGCTGCGAGCGCAGGCACGATCAACGCCGTCAAACCACCGGGCGTGATCGTTCCCTGCAGCGGACCAACGATGATCGCCGTGAGTGTTGCGAGCACCGAAGCAGCAACCCAGTTGATGGCCGCCAAACGCTGAGGCGAATAGCCAAGCAAAATCGCGCCCTTTTCGTTGCCGGCAGCGGCTCGCGTCGCGAGCCCGAAGCGGCTGTACTGATAGACGCCCCACAACACGGCACCCATCAGCAGTGCGGCGCCAATGGCATACAGGGTGATGACTGGGAAAGCGCGTCCGAGTCCGAGGAAGTTCTCTATCGAACCGTCGCCGATGATCGCCTTGGGCTGGGGGAACGAGGTGCCGAAGTTCAAAAGCGCAGTGCCCTGCAGGTACAGCATCAAGCCAACCGAGGCAACGACCTTGCCGAGGGGCGCGGCGTTTTTGAGCGGTTTGAAGATCAAGAAGTGAGCGATCAGACCAAGGAACGCCGCCATCAGAATGCCAAGAATGAATGAGGGGACCAGCGGCCAGGAGCCTTCGCTGCTCAGCGTGATGCGAACCGGAACGTTGAGCTTGTGGGTTGGCAAGAAGTCAAGCCACGGCAAGAACAGCTCACCGCGGTTCCATGCGGCGTCAAATGTGAAGATGCCATACATCGCCAATGCGCCGTGCGCGAAGTTGATGACGCCCGAGCCCTTATAGACGATGACGAGCCCGGCAGCCAGCATTGCGTACAACGACCCGATTCCTAGGCCTAGCAATGCAAAGAAAATAATTTCGCTCAAGGACCCCCCTTAGAGCAGCAGGTTCAATCAGACGTAGACAGACGTGACTAGCCGGGGGTGAGGCCCCCAGGCCTCACCCCCGACTTACTACTTCGCTAGTTTGCGGCTAGCCGCAGGAATCTTCGGTGCCCGATGGGCACAGTTCGGTGCCGGCGACCAGGTCAATACCCGAAACGGTGGCTCCACCATTGACCGGGACCAGCTTGGTGCCATCCCACTTGTTGATGGTGATCGGAGCTGAACATACTGCGATGTATGGCTGCGGGGCGCCAGCGCAGTCGAGCGGTGAACCACCAAAGGTCGACACTGAGCCGTCGCTGTTTGCGAACCAATCGTTCAGGCTCTCGCCGGTGACCTCGCCGCCGCCATCATGAATGTCAGCAGCTGCCTGCCAGATGTTCATCATGAGCACGAAACCCTGCCCGGCAAAGCCCTTGTTGCTGTCGTCTTCGCTGAGCCCGTACTCGACCGATTTGGTCTGGTACGTAGTCGCGTCTTCGAGCCACTCGCCGGTAAGACCTTCGAGTGGGTTCAAGACACCCTTCTCGGTCGACGTGAGATACACGCCCACGGCGAGATCGCCGGCTGCTTCCATGGCAGTGAAGTCAGTGCAGGCACCCGACAAGACAAGTGGTATTTCGTCAGGTGTCCAACCAAGGCGACCCATAGCATCGACAAAGTTCCAGCAATCAGCACCCTGGGCCGAGAAGATAATGACATCGGGGTCGAAGTCGAGAACCTGCGTCGCCTGCGGCGTTACGTCAGCAGCGGCCGGCAACACCGGAACGCCGATGAATTCAAGATCGGGGTTGCTGCCCGCCAGCTTGCCGGTGGCAGGTTGCGCAGTGCCTCGGATCACGTTAAGCGGCTTCGCTTCGAGGTCGTTGTAGCACACGACGCCCGGAGGCGTGTCGGCCCATGGCACGCCGACCCGATTGACCTCGATGTCTTCGAGACCAGGAATGTCTTGGGTCACGAACTGGATCAGGCCGGTGTGCACACCAAAGCAGCCACCACCAGCGCCGATGGCGTAGACGCCAGGCGAGGTGAAGTCACCAATGGTGATGGGTGTGCCCACGATTACTGGAATGCCCGAACCGGCAAGAATCGGGAAGTGGTTGCCGAAGAAGTTCAGGCTCGAAACGACGAGCTCAGAACCAGATGCCGAGAGCTCGTTCGCACAACGTTGCGAATCATCTGGCGTGATCGCCATGGCGCAGACTTCGAGTTCAATACAGCGTCCGCCGAGACCGTTGAGCTCGGTGTTGATGTACTCCGAGGCGGCCTGTGCAGCTGCGGAATACTCAGGGAACGAACCGTTCGGGTCGCCCTCCGGGTTCTGGAAACCAATCTTGATCTCTTCGCCCGAGCACTCGCCCATCGCCATGCCATCGGCCATAGCTTCGTCATCCATGGCGTCATCGTCCATGGCGTCGTCATCCATGGCGTCGTCATCCATGGCGTCGTCATCCATGGCTTCGTCGTCCATGGCGTCATCGTCCATGGCTTCGTCATCCATAGCTTCGTCATCGTCGACGGGATCAGAAGCGGCGTCAACGGCGTCGGAAGCCGTGTCGTCGCCGGAATCGACAACGTCACCGACGCCGTCGCTACCGCATGACACTGCAAAAACTGCGAGCGCCAGCAAAAATGCCAGCACTTTCGAGATACGCATTGATCTCATCTACCCCTCCAGGTTTTTCGTGGCCGGCCCCCTGACCGATCCGTTCGATAGTGTGGCAGTTGACGAATTCCAAAGCAATTCGGGGCCATGGTTTACGAAGTCGGCGAATCTGGGGCTAGATCGAGGTGGTGGCTGCACCCCGACCGCCACCCAAGGGGAAAACTCACGATGAACGACGCTGCGCCATGAGCGACTATGTCAAGAGCTACGACGACGTGTCGAGCTTCGCGCTCAGCAACGAACGCGAAGAGACATTGCTGACAACCCAGACCGAGTGCACGTTGATGTGGACGACCTCGGCGGGCGACCCAGTCGGCGTCATCATGAACTTCGTCTGGCACGACGGACGGTTCTGGGTGACCTGCACCCGGCGCCGCAAGCGGGTTCCAGCGATCGAAGCTCGGCCTCGGGTCGCGGTTGCGATCAGCAGCCGAGGAACCGATATCGGCGTGAGCCAGTCGATCACCTACAAAGCTTCAGCCATCGTGCACGAAGACGACGAGATCGCCTCGTGGTTCTACGCCGCACTTGCGGCCCGCGTTCGCCCTGGCGACCAAGCCAAACAAGAAGCGTTCGTGCATCACCTTGAGACACCAGGCCGGGTGGTGATCGAAATCACCCCCGACACTCGCATTGGTTTCGACAGCGAATCGATGTTTGCCAACTCGCCCGCTGGCGGATCAACCACCAAGTTGTAATCGTTGGTCTGGGCCTTCGGGCCAAGCACGTACTGAGTTTTTGGCGAAGCCGAAAACATCGAGTGGTAACGAACGCTTCAGTCAGCGCTCGAATTGCCGACGGAGTGGCATGGACACGCAGTCTTCGTCGCACAAGATCGATATTCGTACTCTCACAGTTAGCGACCGCCTCGATGCACTTCGGGCCAGCGAGTTGCGCCAGGCATTGGCCAGCACGATCGATGACGGCGTTGTTCGCATCGTGGTAGATCTCAGTGCAACGACCTTCGTCGACAGTGCTGGCCTCGCTTCGCTCGCCAAGGGCATGAAGGACTGTCGTGCTGGCGGCGGAGACCTCCGCGTTGTTGGGTCACGGCACCCTGATGCGTCTCGCGTCTTCTCACTTACTCGTTTCGATCAAGTATTCATGATGGGCGACTCGGCTCAGGAACTCATCGAGTCTTGGTAGTGGCCAATTCCGTACCACCGTCGCTACGGGTCCTCATCGTCGATGATGACATGGTGAGCATGCTGGTCGCCGAACACATCCTTCGAAACGCGGGACATGTCGTCGTGACCGCCTCGAACGCCGACGAAGCTCGGGCGACGCTTCAGGCCGGCAGTGAGTCCATCGACGTAGTCCTGTGCGACTATCACATGCCTGGCCAGACCGGGCTCGACCTACTTGCATCGCTGATGGAGAAATCCGGTGAGGTCCCCCCATTCATTCTGTTGACCGGCGTTGGCGAAGCTGACGAACTCGACGACGACCGTGTCACGCATGTGACCGGGTTTCTCACCAAGCCGGTGCAGTCCAATGCGCTGGTCCGAGCAGTTGTTGCATCGACCGTCGTGGATGTTGTGCGTTAGCCGTCGAAGGTGACAAGCCATTCATTGGACTCGTCGACCCGTCGGTACTCAATGCTGCTGGCTAGCTGTTCGATAATCATCAGGCCATAGCCACGCACTTGTGGCGCTTGCGGGGCAGCGGGCCACGCTTCGACGTCGAAGGCCTCGCCCCGATCGCGACACACGACCGCGAGCTCACTCGCCTCACCGTCGTATTCCATCTCGATCGTGAGTTCACCTTGGCCGATCCCGATCGCGTGATCAATCGTGTTGACTGCGAGCTCGTGCAGCGCCAGCTCGATTTCGCCGGTGCGTTCGATCAACTCTGGCGGGCACCCTAGCCTGGGCATTTCCGCTGCGAGCCACGGGCCGAGGGATCGCATCGCCTCATAGTCAGCTGAAAACGAGCGAGTCACCTGCGGGGTGGTTGTCATGAGAGATTCGCGTGCAACACGAGAAGGGTCCGATCGTCGTCGGCGTCAGCACTACCAGTGTGGTTGATCAGGTTCGCGACAAGTGACTCACCAATCATGTCGGCGTCTCGTGCGGTGCAGACAACACGCGCGACTGCCTCATCGAACTCGTCTTCGCCAAAGGCATGACCGTTGGTGTTGCGTTGTTCGGTGAACCCATCGGTCGCAACCACGACGGCATCACCGGGTGCAAGAACAGTACGCCAAACCGTGGGTGACATTTCTTCGATCACGCCGATCGGCGGCACGGTCGCCTCGATGCGTTCGACGATGCCATCGCGAACTACGAGCGCGGGACTGTGCCCAGCGTTCGCGACTTGCAGTTCGCCGGTCCGGTCCCAGCGACCGACAAGAAACGTCGTGAACATGCCAGCGTTCGACAGGCCGTTGAAGATCTGCCGGGCAACCGCGTCGACGATAGACACCGGGCCCCGAGCCGCATGACGCACGAAGGCGTCCCGGGTGGCCGTGACAATGGTGGCCATCATCACCGCGGCCGGAAGTCCCTTGCCGCTCACATCACCAACCGCAAACCAGAACTCATCAGCGGTCTGGTGCCAAGCCCAGAGGTCACCGCCGGTCGTGCGCGCGGGTGTGAGGTGCGCATGCACCGTTAGCCCTTTGACGATTGGTGGGCTGGCCGGGTCTTGCAGGCTGGCGGTCGTGATGCGGGCCGCAGTGTCGTGTTCGCTTGCGACGACAGCTTGGCGTAACGCATCGGCGTGCATTCGTGCAATCCGCACGTTGCTTGCGAGCAGGTTGGTCACCGCCGTCAACACCTTGGTATCACCAGTCGCGAGCGGCGGATAGTGCCGCGACGCGGTAATACCAAGGCTGCCGTATACGCCGAGGTCGCGGTCTTGTGACCAGCCGGGCGAGTTCGCGAAAGGCAGACTCGAGACCTCGCCCCATGTGCGATGAGTGGTCGAGCCATCGGCAGTTAACTGCAGCCCGACTCCGTCGAGATTCAAGATGTCGATTGCTCGCGAGACGACCTCGCCAAGAAGTTGTTCTTCGTCGAGCGACATGGCCACTCGCTCGGTCAGGCCAATCAAACCGAGCAGCCGATCATTGCTCTCAACGAGTGCCTCGGTCAGGGCATCGAGCGGCGACGAGATTGTTTCACTCATCAACAATGTCGAACGCCGCGTCGAGGCGGGTGAGCTCGAGAATGACCCGAGCCGCATCAGAGGGGGCAATGAGCACCAGATCGCCGCCTTGCTCGCGGGCGCGTTTCATGACCCGTACCAGCGCCGCAAGACCCGACGAGTCGATGAACGACACGTTTGACAGGTTCACGCGCACCTGCGGCTCACCGTTGATGAGCGCGCTCATCACGGTGGTGTCGAATCCTTCGACTTCGAATGCATCGAATCGACCATGCAACGCGACTGCGGTAGTGGTGGCTTGGGGTTCGACGATGATCTGCACGTGGGCTCCTCAGGCGATCTAACTTGCAAGCGCTTCCGCGGGTGGGGCTGCGGCTGGTTGGGCGGGTGGGGCTGCGGTTGGTTGGGCGGGTGGGGCTGCGGCTGGTTGGGCGGGTGGGGCTGTGATGCGATGAGCGGGTGGGGCTAGCGGACGGTTCGCCTGGCGGTATCGACCGCGCAGGTCCCACCATCGAATCTGGGCAATATCGCTGAGAAATTCGAGTGCGACCTTGGCCGGGTCGACGGTTGACCCGGGGGCGTCGATCCACTCGACAGGGACTTCGACCACCTTCATGCCGAGCTTGCGTGCCAGGAACAAGATCTCGAGGTCGAACGAGAACTGGTCGACGAGTTGTCTTCGGAACAACGTGTGCCCGGTCTCTTGCGTGAACATCTTGAAACCGCATTGGGTGTCTTGGAACGGTACGCCGCACCCGTGCCTGACGAGCAGATTCAGACCTTTGCTGAACACGGTTCGCACCAACGATTTGTTGGCCACCGTGGCGCCCTCGACAGCGCGTGAACCAATGGCGACGTCCGCGCCATTCTTCAACTCGTTTAGCAGCGTTTGGAACTGCTCGATTGGTGTGCTCTGGTCGGCGTCGGCGAACAGGATCCACCGTCCTCGGGCGGCCAGCACGCCGCGCCGCACCGCCGACCCTTTGCCACCGTTGCGATCTGCGACGAGTACAGCCATGTTGGCGAGGTCAAGCCCTTTGAGCAGCTCGATCGTCTCGTCGGTTGAACCGTCGTCGGCGATGATCAGCTCCCACGGACATCCAAGAGAGCTGACGTGGGTCGCGATGGCTCCAATGGTCGGGATGATGCGCTCGCGTTCGTTGTAGGCCGGGATCACAACCGAGTACTCGGGTTCTTGGGCTAGCGGGGTGCTGGCCCACTTTCGATATGACGAAAGGTCGCTCATGTGCTTCGTACTCCAGGGCGTGAGGTGGCCGGGGATTTGGTGACTGCCCGATGGCCGAATCTTCGTTCCATATGACTTATCGACACGACGGCGAGAACAATGAGCATCGCGAGCACCTGGGCGCTGATGAGTTCATCAGTCGATCCGCGGGCCGCGACTAACAAGACGGTCTGAAGCACGGCGCCGCCGAGCATCAGTACCGCTTCACGAATCTGCCCGAGCGCCAGGTGATGCGACACCACGAGGTTGGCCATTGCAAACACTGCGGTTGCAAACGCATACCAAGCCAGTGGCACCGAAACATCGGCGTAGTCGGCGCCAAACACGCGCCCGAGGACAATGCCGCCAAGCAGCCGGGCTCCAACGATCGCTGCCAGACCGAGGCCGACGACCGCAGCCAGCCCGGCATACAGCAACCCGTCAGCGTTGCCGCCCCTTTCTTGGCGTTGCGTGGCAGCTGGGAACAGCGTGGTCGCGACCGACCATGACAAGAAGAAGACCGCTCGACCAACCAGTGCAATGGCGGCATAGCGGCCGGCGTTCGTCGGGTCGAGACTCTGCTTCGAGATGAGCACGTCACCGTTGTTGATGATGATCTGGCCGAGCAGCAGCACCGCGACGGGTCCGGCATAGGCAACGATTTCAGGCTTACGTCGAGAAAAAACGGAACCCGCAACCGAACTGAAGCCCCGCACACCGAGCCCGAGGGCCCGCTGCACCGACCACCACGTGGCGATGAACGATGCGGTGAGCGCGATCGTCGCACCGAGAACTCCCAGCCCGAGGGCGACGAGGGCCACGCCAAGAACGACACGCACGACCATCTCGTAGATGAAGGTCCCGGCGAGCGGGCGAAAGTCGAGCTGACCTTGCAGTACTCCGCGCCCAACGGCCTGCACCAGGTAGGCCGGCATACCGACGCCAAGCACGACGAAAGGCCACGCCGACTCTGAGTTAAAGAAGTCTCGCCACCACGTCGCCCCAGCAATAAGCACGAGCGCTACCACGAAGCCACCGACCAGGGCCGAGCGCTCGAGACCTCTAGCCATTGCGGCAGTCGCCTCGGTGTCGTTAGTGACTGCATTCATGCCGGCAAATCGGGCTGCGATCAGCTGCAGGCTGACGGCGATCGCGGTGACCAGCAACATCAGGGTCACCATGAGATTCGCATCGGCAAACTCGCCGGTTGTCAGCCATCGCCCGAGCACCACATTGAGCAAGTAGTTGCCCGCGTTGGCAGCGAACATTGCACCCGCGAGCAATCCGCCGCCGGCCAGCAGCGTTCGGTTTTCAGCGGTAACCGTCTTGGCCGCCATGGCAGCTACTCCTCGCTACGAACGCGCTTGCGACCTACTGGTCACGATCCGACTCGACATGGCAGCACCGAGGTGCAGCAAGTGCCAATCGATGACTTCGGCCATGGGGATACCCGTTGCCGCCAAGAAGTTGCGCCGACCGTGTTCGACCGTGAGCGCCTCGTCGTCGAGCATCTTCGCCAGGGCGTCGGCGAGGCTCGATGCGTTTTCGGGCTCGAAGTATTGGCCAATGAACCCCTCTTCTTCGATCACTTCGACGAAGTCACCAATTGCCGGTAGTACAGCTGCGCGGCCATAGCTGCCCGCTTGGTGCAAGACGCCCGATGAACCCGTCGTGCTCGTGTAGGGAAACGCCGTCACAGCAGCCGATTCAAACAGCGGCGCCACATCGACCTCGTCGACGTAGCCGGTGAACGTAACGTTCGACAGGTCGGCGCAGCCTTGTTGCACGCCGGCGAGGTACCCGGGAGAGTTCGGGCTGTCGGTGCCAGCGATGATGAGCTCAAGGTCGTCATAGCCACGCCCGATCAGCTGGCGCACGGCTTCGACAAGCACATCGACGGTCTTGTAGGTACCCCACTTGCCGAATGCCAAGATGCGGCGGGGTCCGTCCGGAATCCCAAACGTTGGCTCTGCGATCTCTTCGAAACTGCCGTGCGGTGTGAGCAGTGCGTTGGTTGCCCCGTACTCGGTTTGTAGAAGCTCGACGTAGCGGGGAATCGTGAGGGCTACATAGTCGGCCATCAGGATCGTCTTCGTTAGCGCTTTGCCAGCGAGACCCATGAGCTTTGACATGATTGGATTCGACGCAAAGCCAGCGTCTTGCATGTCGACGTTCTCGACGAGGTTGTGCAAAATGACGCCGGTCGGGATGCCGGTACGAGCCAGCAACGCGGGCGCCAATAGACCGAGGCCGCCTGGCAACCGTTCATCACCAAAGGTCGCGAATTGCAGGTTGACGAGCACCGCATCGACGCGGGCTTTGCGCACCGCTCGCAGTAGCCGCAACGGTGTCATCAGCGAGTTGAACTTCCAGCTGGTGAGCGCCTCGGTGTTTTGTAGTTCGAGCGGCGGGCCTTCGTCGGTTTCGTCGGCGAACACCACTACCCGGTCGAGTTCCGCGTTTGCGGCCAGGTGCGTAACGAGGTGAAAGCCAAACTCATTGAGGCTGTTTCGTCCGGGCGGAAATGCGGTTATGACGCCTACTCGGCGCGGAATGTCAGCACGCTGCTTCACATGGCTCTATCGGCGCGACGAGGTCGGTCTTGACGGTCAGGTGCACCGATATAGGAAGCATTGCCTAGATCGGCCTAGGTGCCTACGGGCAGGCTCGCGTAAGCAACCGTTGGCTGGCCGGGACCGGTATCAAGCGACAAGGAGCCGCCAAGTGCCTCAAGCAATGCGGTCACGAGCGACAACCCGATACCCGCTCCATCGGTCGCGCGACCGGGCGAATAGTCGACCCTGCTGACTGCATCAAGCAGGTTGGCGGCCGCAACGTATTCGAAACCGGGGCCAGCGTCGGACACGACGACCACGAGCAGGCCACGGCCCTCAACAGCTTCAGTCGGCGATTCGAGACGCAGGTCGACGCCAACCACGCCAGGGTCCGCGTGCAGCACCGCATTGGCTATCAACTCGTCGACAATTTGGTGTAGGCGTTGAACGTCGAGCGTAAGCGCTTTGCCCGCAATTGCACTAGACGACACTGTCAGCAGCTTCTGCGCCCGTAGACAAGGTGTGCGCCACGTTTGCTCGATCGCTCCAGAGATCTCGTCGCCGCGGAGCGTGATTGGAACCAGCGTCATTCGGCCGACTCGCAGCTCCGTGAGATCGTGCATTCGCTGCAACAACTGTTGCAAACGATCAGTCGACTGCAAGCCGGCCTTGATGTAGGAACGATCCTTTTCGCTGCGCGCATTATCTTTGAGCAGCTCAAGCGTGCCAACGATGCCGTTCAGCGGCGTAAACATCTCATGATTGAGGTTGGTGAGGAAGCCAGCAGCGGCACGATTCATTCGTTCTTGTGTCGCCATGGCCTGCTCGAGTTCACGCGTTCGGTCGGCGACGCGTTCATCGAGTTCTCGGTTCGCAAGCCAGAGCTCGCGCATACGGCGATCGGCAATGCTCTCCGCTTGTGCGCGGGCGCCTCGTTCGCGGGCCAGCCTGCGTTCGAGGCGCGCAATGCGGCGCTCACTCTCGTCGCTGGGCGCCTCATCACTGCCCGATGCTGCATCAATGGCCAAATCATTCACCAGCGTTTGCGTGATGATCAAACGCCACGTCGTACACCGTCGACGCCTCACCTGCTCCTTCAACGAGCGTGAGCGTGACCGATTGATCGAACCACTTAGCGGCTCCATGAATGAGCCCCTCGGCCAGGACGCCAAGTTTGCGCTCGCTCGAGTACGTCATGCGCAGACAGCCGTCATCGCGGTCTTCGAACTCAAAACGGGGCGGTGTCGCCTCGGGGTGCAGCTTCATGACTTCGGGGTGAATGATCTCGTCGACGCTTCGCAGGAAAGCCCGCGTATCGGTAGCGCCTTGTACGAACTCCGGATGGCGAGTTGCGAGATGGGCAAACGCGTGCGTGCCAAGTGCTCGCAGAAGCTCTTCGGTCGAATGGCCGGTCGCGGCACATCCAGCGCCAACGAGCGCAACAAGTTCTGCGTCGTCGTAGCTACCAATCGAGGTGTAGTGGCCATCGAGTTCTGCTGCCGCAAGTAAGTCGTCCCACGTGTCGGCCGAGTACAAGTCGGTGACTGCCGCCTCGACAGCGTTGAAGATGATGCCCTTCATGTAAATCTCCTTGGAGCGTTTCGTTAGTAGTTATGGGTCGCTGAGCTCAGCGATTAATGCGTCGAGCTCAGCCAAGGCTTGGTCGAGCTCACGGTCAAAGGTCGCTCGTTGCTCATTGGTCGGGGGCTGGTCCGCGCGCAATGCGCACTCGAAGCCAGCGAGCAGGTCCGACAACGTGTGCGCCCCAAGTAGGCGACTCGTTGACTTCAGCGTGTGGGCGGCCCGAGTCGCAACCGTGATGTCAGCGACGAACAGTTCGTCGCGCCGAACGGCTGCGTCGTCTATGAACGTGCGAACGACGAGACAGACCGATTCGGCACCACCAAGTTCTTCGACCATCTGGTCGATGACGGAGCGATCAATCGACTCGGCGATCGAACCATCGGTGTTCCCTACTTCGCGAACGATGGGGGCTGAAACAATCCACTTGGCCAGGCAGCCATTGAGGTCTTTGAGGCTTACCGGTTTCGGCAAGAAGTCGACTGCGCCAGCTTCAAGACACTCAGCGCGTGACGCACTTGAGACGCTTGCGGTCATCATCACGATCGGGCTGGGCAACAGGCCGCCATGGTCATGTTGGTCCAAGTACATGCGGATTACGTCGAGGCCATTGATGCCCGGCATGTGCCAGTCCATAAGCACAGCGTCAAAGCGTTGTTCCAGCATCATCTGCAAGCCTTCGACGCCTGAGGATGCGGCCGATGCTTGGTGTCCGAGGCGTTCGAGTTGATTCACGGCAACGAGCCGATTGACCTCGGTGTCGTCGACAACCAACACCCGCCCGCCAGCACCAGAGTGGTCCCTCGCTCGCCCCAGGTCAGCCGAACGACGAGCCGGTTCGACCGGCACAACGACACCGAAGATCGAACCTTTAGCCGATGAGTCAACGGTGATTTCACCGCCCATCAGGTCGACGATCTGTCGTGTGATCGAAAGGCCGAGGCCGGTGCCTTTGACTTGATCGGCGCTGGTGGCCTGTTCGAACGCCGTAAATAGTCTCGGCAACACCTCGGCGGGAATGCCCGGACCGGTGTCGATGACCTTGAATTGCAGCGACTCGGGGCTGGCCCGACTGGCCTCGACGGTGACCGAGCCGGTCACCGTGTATTTGACGGCGTTCGAGACGAGGTTGACCAAGACCTGACGCAATCGATGACCATCGGCACGCACCAGAATCGGAAGCTCGTCAGAGATCACGGCTGCGACCCGCAGACCGCGAGCCTCGGCGTCGGGTGCGAACATTGCGATGACATCGTCGACGAGCGAGCGAGGCGAGAGCGGTTCGATTACCAGTTCGAGCTTGCCAGCACCGATCTTTGAGAGGTCGAGCAGATCGTCAATCACGACCTGCATCGCGCGGGCCTGGCGTTCGATCGCCGCAACAAGGTCGCGATCTGCAGCTTCGAGACTCGACGCGCCGAGAACATCTGCGAGCCCCATGATCGCGTGCAGAGGTGCGCGCAACTCATGGGTAACCGAAGCGAACGACTGCAGGTTGACGGAGCCCTCGGGAGCCATGGACTCCTATCGGCACGAGCTCGGCGTTCTGGAGCTAACTCACGGCACAACGTCGACCGTGTCAACGGCGGTGCGAGTGAGCGAGTGAACTCGCCAGTTGCCGTCGGAGAGCAACATCACAGCTTCGTATGTTTCCGATGCTCGAACCGACTCACCGGACCCCAGAAGGCGTTCGAGATCGCTCACCACATCGAGCGTCATGATCGATCCATCGAGTGAATAGAACGAGACATGCATTTCATGGCCGTGTTGCACGACACCGCCCATCGACAGGTCGACGTCTCGAGGGTCGCCCAGCAACTCGGGCGAACGCGTGCTGCTGGCCACTCGAGGGGCGAGCGACGCGAGAAACCATGTGTCAATCCCCGCGCGGTCGCCACTCGACTGCGCCACGCTCACGCGATGCCACGCGCGCACCCAGGCTGCTTCGACGACAAGGCGGGTCTGTGGTTCGACGCCGCGCACGAGTTGCGGGTCGGCGGCCCACGACACGATGTCGCCAATGTTGTCGGGAAGCTCGGTTGCTCGATTGAGCGCGGATGCAGGGTCGGCCCCACGTCCGGATTCAACGAGTACCGCGCCCACGATGAACAGCGTGGCGAGCCCGACGGCCAGTGCAGCGACCACAAGAGCTATGCGGATGCCGCGCTTGCGTCCCTCGAGGCCCTCGTCTTTGCGCTGACTTGTCACGACCCCTCGACAACAAGTTCAGCTCCGAGGACCCGGATCACGAGATTGGTCGTCGGCGCGCCGAGCGGCAACAGGATCGTCGTCTCGCCAGCTAGCAGGGAGCCCGATGCGATGATCTCGCCCGAGCCTTGTGTGGCGACCGTGACCATCGTGCCGTCGGTGACGTATCCGCCGAGCAGCCCAAGCACCGGGCCAACGCGCACCGTGTCGGCGACGAGTTCGGCTCGGCCGGATGCGAGCGATGAGACGAACCCGAGCACCAGAGGCGTCGACTCGCGCCCACTGACCCGAGCAGTCACCGTGATCTCTCCGGGCACCGCTGGTGCCGCGATGAGTGTTCGACTGCGGCCCGCCTGCACGGTCGAGCTCACCAGAGATCGCCCTTCGGCACCGTCGACGACGAACTCGACGGCAACACCATCAGGCAAGACGTTGCCGAATACATCAGTCAACTCGGCGGTTTCGATTGGGTGTAGTGAAAAGCCGTCGGCGACGAGATCTCTCGGTTGTGGATTGGTTGACGCGCTCAGCGAAAAGGCGTCGGGCTGGCCCGCCACCTGATCGAACGAGTGCGACGGGCCGCCAGCCTCGTTGACCTCGGCCGAAACCAAAACCCGACCAGCAACGGTGTCGGCTTGCACCAACGATGCTGCCACGCCGCCATCGACCGGCACGGTCACACGCTGTTCGCGCCCGCCCGGGCGGATCAATGACACGACGACATCGGTGTCATCGGCGACGGGATTGCCAAACTCATCGGCGGGCAAAAGCACCACCATCGTTATGTCCTGATCGTCGGCGATGACGGTACGCGGACCTACGAGTGGCACCACCGGGTCGGTCGCTGTCGAGGCTTCGCTGCGCATCTGCGTCGTCGCCATGGCATCACCAATTCGAGCGACGAGCAGCAGTTCACCAGCGTGCTCGGTGGCGGTCGCCGGCACGCGCAGCGTCGCGGTTTGGTTGCGCAGCGTGGTGACGAGGCGTTGGGTGTCGACGGCTCCGACGACATACAGCTCGACGAGCGAGCCCTCGGGGGCTGGCGAGGTGATCTTGATGTCGGGCGCGTCGCCCGCGTCAACCGAGCCTGGCGCGTCGACCTGAATCAACCCAGAGAAGGCCGCCACATCGTTGCGCGAAGCAGGTCCGGCGTCGCCGTCGGGCGAGCGCACGATGCTGAGCGCAAGAACGCACAACAACACCAACCCTGCAAGCACGGCGAATCGGCGACCGGTCATGATGCGTTCCGCTCGAACGAGTGCACGCTCACCCCCAGCTGGGCCCACTCTTCGGCGATCACGACTGATGGGGGCGCTGCGAGCGTCGCGCCGCTCGCGAATGGGGCTCCCTCGCTTCGGGCGATGCCGTTGCCATAGATCGTGATCGGCACATCGAGCGTTCGAAGCCCACCCGGCAGCTCGAGCGGCACCGAGAACCAATCGACTCGTTGCGGGCGGACCGATGCAGGTATCCACTCATCGTCGACCCATAGCACCGAGCCGTCATCGTCGAGCCACGTCAACAGCATGTGTGGGACCGTCGCGGTCTTCGTTCCCGAGTTACGCAGATCTCCCTCAAGTCGCAGGCCACCATCGCCCGCTATGCGCAGGTTCTGCGGCACCAAGCTTCTTCCGAGATCGCGCCCGGTGACGACCGCCTTCGCGATCAACTCGATCTCGGCGACCTCGGCTATTTCTAGCTGCGGAGACGCGAACAGATCTGGGTGAAACTCTCCAGCCTCGCGAGCGAGAGGGTCGGTTGCACCCGCGATCGCTTCGAGGTCGACCCGAAACGGCACCGTCTCGCGTGGAAGCACCTTGTGGATCGTTACGAGCGATGCGTTGTGTTCGACGAGCAGTTCCCCCCGACCGTTGAGGAACCGCGCGGTCACCGTGATGTCGGCGGGGTCGACGTCGAGGTTGGTGATCTGGCCAACGACCGACCACCGATCGTCGGCTTCGACTGCCCGAGCTGAGAGGGTGGCGATACGCGGCCGATCAAGCACGTCACCAAAGGTCGTTTGTTCGGTCGTGACCTGCCGACGTCCCTGACTCAGATAGGTCACTTCGGTGCTGCGTGCGAACTGGTCAGGGGTCGTCGACGGATCCGAAGGATCGGGTGTGATCCACCACTGATCACCGTCGAATCTCAACGCGTGCTCGCGCACTTGTTCGTACTCGGTGAGTGCGGTGATGTACGTCAGCGAGACAGCGATGCGGGCCCGGTCATTGGTCTGTTCGGTGACCTCGGTCTCGATTCGGTCAAGCTTGCTGTACGAAGCGACCAAGCCGTCGCTCACCGATAGCTCTAGCTCGAACTGGTCGAACGTCGGCCGCTGTGCCGGGTCTAGTTGCTCCCAAGCCTGGTCGAAACGCCGGAAGTCGAGGTGGTCGTAGTGCGCTGTCACCACCTCGGCGGGTAACGGCTCGGCAGCCACCGATCTGAACCGCCATGCACCGACGGCAAGCACGATGACTGCAAGCCCGAGCACCGCACCGCGCAGGACTCGACGCTGCGAAGTTGAGATCTCGCTAAGACGCGCGGTCGACGTCGCCCACCACGCCTGCAACTCGGCGAGTCGCTGACGACGAGGCGCACCCGGTCGCGCAGTGCCAGCACGACGGGCCAGCCAGCGATCGAGTCGCCCATAGAGTCGCATCGGCAACGATCTGCGGACCGCAGGAGTATGTCGTGTGATCGCTCGCTCGATGGGTTGCGGCAACCGTTGCCCGGTGAAATTCCACGTGAACGCCAGCGTTGCCGAAGCGAGCGCCGCTGGCGGCAGCGTGCCCCACATCAGACGTTGCCACGGTGGAAGTTCCTTGGTCGGCAACACATCGGGCAGCGGCGCGATGTCTGCTCGCTCCCATACGACGATCCCGTTGTCGAGTCGTTCGAGGCGATGCCAGCCCGACGCCCACAGCAACGGGTCGTAGAACGAATCGTTGCTGAACACGAATTTGAGGCTGTAGGTCTCGGGAGTTGCAAGGAACTGCTGCAATGAACCAATGCCCGGGATGCCTCGGAACTTGGCGCCTTCGAGCCGCTCTACCGACCGGCTGGTGAGTTCCGGCAGCCGACGAGCCGAGTGATAGTTGCCGTCGACGGTGGCCGCGGTCATCGACGCGCTCACGATCGCCATTTGGTCACCGAACCCAAGCGTCAGATACCGCCACCGGTCGTGCTGATCCTTGTTCATGAACGCGGCGATCGGCTCGGGATCGATGCGATCGGGCTGGAGCGGTCGCAGTAGTGCAAAATTCGCTGCCAATACCGCACTTGCAAGAACTGCCATGCCGGTGCCGATGAGTGCTGCATTCCACATGCGCCTGCCGAACAATGCTCGGCCCATCGACGCGAGCTTGCCCGATGTGAGATTGGGCACCAGCCAACCCATCAGGGGCAGCACGGCAATCGTCGACCAAACCGTGAATCGGTCCAGAGTGAGAATGTCGAACGCACCGCGCAGGATCAGGCGCGGGATCGGAGTCGTGCCACCGGTGCCGAGCACGAACAGCAAGAGCGCCGAAGCAGCGAGCGGCAGCGCGCGACTAAACGCGCCACGAAGCAATACGACGGGCAGCGCGAAGATTGTGAGACCCCACGGCACGACAAAGAACACAAGACCCGCAGCCGTGTTCTCTAAGAAGTCGTCACGGGTCGCGTGCGGGATCGGGATCTGCACGATTGGATCGCTGCTGCTCCACAACCAGTACGGCAGCACCACCGTCACGAGGACTGCGATCGCGGCCATGCCGATCACTCCGGCACGGATCAAGGCCGGAAGCACCCGACGCGTTCTTCGCGCCAGCGCGGCTCGCACCCCGCCGCGGAGCCGCAACGAAGCGATCGATCGATCTTCGCCCTTGGCCGGGGCCCGCAAACGATCGAGCAGGGCTGTTGCGATCACCGGGCCGACAAAGAAGACGGCGCCGAACAAGGTCGTCACGTGATGGGCGGCGGTCGTCGCAGCGAGACCGGCGATAGCCACGATCAGATGCCGACCCCGAGCGTCTGCGACCCAGGCAAATACCGACGGCAAGGTGTTCAGAAGCAGCGCCAGCGAGAAGGTCGTTGGCAGTTGACCAAAGACATGCACCACCTCGGCAACCGACGTCGATACAACCGCCAGCAGAGCCGCCCACCCAGCGGCCGTCTTGTTGACCCAGATCAAACTGAAGCGGTACACGCCAAGCACCAGTAGCAAAATTCCCGTGAGTTGCACGACGACGAAAGCAGCTTCGAGGCCCAAGAACTTCGAGAGAAAGCCGATCAGCTGGTGAGTTCCTGGCGGGTAGCTCGTGACAGTGAAGCCCGTGTACCAACGCGGCTCCCAGGTTGAGAACCACTCACGGGCGTAGTGGTCGCCGAAGAACATGTGAATGTACGCGTCGTAGGTGCGCCGGTAGCTGCCCGAGATCAGCAGCCCGCCGTGCCACAAAAATGCTGCAGCCAACGCGATGTGGAGCCGTTTGTCGGCGCGCGCTAACGATGCGAGACGCATGTGGTCTTATCGGCCCAGCGCCCGCGAAGTTCAGCAACGCAGGCGTGACACTCACCCCGCACTTCGGACGCGAGTGCTGATGCTTGCTAGAACAGGGCAATGACGTCACTTCGAGATCAGTGGGCCGCCGGCGAGACAACCTTGGGAATCTGGGCTTCGATAGCCAGCTCCCACAGCGCGGAGGTCTTGGGCCGCTGCGATGCTGGTTATGTGTGCATCGATATGCAACACGGGCTGGTGGGCTACGACGGTGCCTGGTCAATGGTGCAGGGCATCGTGCTCGGCGGCGGCAATCCAATCGCCCGAGTGCCGTGGAACGAGCCGGGCATTATCGGCAAGATGCTCGATGCCGGGTGCAACGCCATCATCGTGCCGATGGTCAACTCAGTGGCCGAAGCCGAGGCCGCGGTCGCTGGCTGTCGCTATCCCCCAAACGGCGCCCGCAGCTTCGGGCCAATCGCCGCCGCGCCGCGCACCTCGAACTATTGGGCAACAGTGAACGACCAAACCGCGGTGATCCCGATGGTCGAAACGGTGCAGGCGCTCGCGGCGGTCGATGACATCGTGGCTGTCCCTGGCGTAGACGCGATCTACGTTGGCCCCGCTGACCTCTCGATCAGCCTCGGCCTGCCTCCCGGCAACAACGACGACGCACCCGAGTTCGTCGAAGCGCTCGAGACCATCGTGGCCGCATGCAACAACGCCGGCGTCGTGGCCGGCATCCACAGCTCTGGTTCGCTGGCCCCTCGCCGCCTTGAGATGGGTTTCCGCATGATCACGGTCGCCTCAGACTCGATCGCTATGGCCTCAGGCGTTAAAGCCGAAATGGATAGAGCCTTGGGCACCGGCGAAGCCGGCGGCTCCGACAAAATCTACTGACTCAGTTGAAGCGGTCGGCTTCGGGGTAGAGGTCGAATCGGCCGAGGCGGTCGAGGCAGACTTCGACGCTCCACGGAAGCATCGTGGCGCCGCAGCGGGCGTCGCGGTAGGCCTGCTCAAGCACGCTGGGTCGCAGCATCGAACGGCCGCCGGCGATCTCGATGGCCTTCGATGCAACCTCGGGCGCGCCTCGCATCGTGGTGACCATCGAGGTCCATGCTCGGCGCAGACTGTCGCGATCGGGGTCGACGCTGACTTCGCTCAGCACCCGATAGCAAAGTGCCTGCGCCCGGTCATAGGTCAGCTGCATGTCGGCCCAGCCGTGCTGCTTGATGTGGTTGTCGCGGCGGGCTTGGGTGCCGTGTTCACCGCGCAGATACGCCGAGGTGTAATCGAGGATGCTGCGCATCAACCCGAGGTACGAGAACGACAGCGTCATGTAGAAATACGGCCAGCGCCACGCCGCCTGCTCGAACATGCCAGGCGGAATCCACTCGTTGGCCTCAGGCACAAAGACGTCGGTCATCAAAAGGTTGCGTGAGTCGGTGCCGCGCATGCCAAGCGGATCCCAGTCGCCCTGAATCTCGACGCCGTCGGCATCGGCGGGCAGGCCGAGCAGGTGGAGCTTGTCGTCTTCGCCCACTGCGATGACGTTGTGGATGTTTGCGTTGCGCGACAGCGATGCAAAGATTTTGCGGCCGGTCACCTGATAGCCACCGTCGACCTTTGTGGCCTTGGTTGCGAACCCTGCGGTCGCCGAGCCACTGAGGCCTTCGCTAAACGGCTGGCTGTGGATGGTGCCGTCATCGATCACGCCGCGCCAGAGCACCTCGCGTCGTTCGTTCTGCGTCGCCCGCTCGTCGTTGGTGAGATCCATATCGTCGGCGATCTGGCCAGTCAACAACAACGTGGCGACGTGCATGTTGAACGTCAAGGCAGTGGTCGCGCAGTGGCGGCCGAGTTCTTCGCTCGCCAAGGCGTAGCCAACGAAGTCGCTTCCGAGGCCGCCATGTTCTTTGGGGATGCAGATACCGAGCAACCCAGCGGCCGTGAGATCAGCCCAGTTGTCGACCGGAAACGCCGCTTCTCGGTCATAATCAATGGCTCGTTTCGAGAAGTCTTTGGCGGCTTCGCGCATACGCGCCACCACTTCGAGACGTTCGGGTGTGTGCAGTGCGCTGCTCATCGGTACCTCTCCACCGTCTCAGTGTGGCATCGTTTCGTCCATGCTGGTTGAACGGATCGAAGCAAAGTGGATCGACGCCTTTGAGCAGGTATTTGCTCTGTGCGGGGTCGAGGAGGGCGACGAGTGCGCCGTGCTGGCCGAATCGCAGAGCCGGGCTATCAACGTCGAGCTGAGTGAATTGGCGTTGCAACGGCTCGGCGCCCGGGTGTTTCGAGTCACGCTGCCCACCCCCAAGCAGACTGCGCCTGTCGCCATCAGGTCGACGGGGGCAAGTGACGCAATCGGCGGCCTCGGGCCCGTCATCTCAGCCTTATCGCAGTCGACGTTGATCGCGGACTGCACAGTCGAAGGGCTGCTGCATGCCCCCGAGCTGCCGCAGCTGCTCGGCGACGGTGCCCGCGCACTGATGGTGTCGAACGAGCACCCCGAGATCCTCGAACGTCTGACCCCCGACCCCGACCTTGAGGCCAAGGTCAAGGCGGGCACCAAAATGCTGCGGGCTGCCTCGACGATGCGGGTGACCTCGGCGGCCGGAACCGACCTGACGATCGACGTCGAGGAAGCACCCGCGGGTTCGAGCTGGGGCTACACGGCCCGGCCCGGAACCATCGCCCACTGGCCCGGTGGGCTGTGCCTGTGCTTCCCGGCCGAGGGCAGTGTCAACGGAACGCTGGTGCTCAACACCGGCGACGTGAACTTGACATTCAAGCGCTATGTCGATGCACCGATCACCTGCACGATCGAAGACGACTTCATCGTCGACATCGCAGGCTCAGGCGTCGATGCCGACCTGATGCGCAGCTACTTCGCCGCGTGGGGCGACCGCGAGGCCTACGCCGTGAGCCACGTTGGCTGGGGCATGAACAACGCAGCCCGCTGGGACTCGTTGACGATGTACGACAAGACCCAGACCAACGGCACCGAGCTCCGAGCGTTCGGCGGCAACTTCTTGTACTCGACAGGCGCGAACGAGGTAGCGGGTCGCCACACGCTCGGCCACTTCGACCTGCCCATGGCTGGTTGCACCGTCGAACTCGATGGGACCGCCGTGGTCGAAGCCGGTGTCCTGCAAGGCGACTTAGCGTGAGCTAGCCGACCATCGCTTGTTGGGTTGGGGTGAGTTCGGGCACAGGAGGAAGTTGCCACTCGGCTCGACCCGATGCGGCAACGACCTGCGGGAACTTGTCCGCGTTGGCAAAGCGGTCGCTCCAGTTGGTGGTTGACGTGCGATCTGCGACCGCGGCCCGCCGGCGTTCGATGACTCGCTCATTCGAACGAGCCCTGGGCATCATGCACACCAGGCTCACTGCTCGAAGTAGCTCACCGCGAACCTCGTCGGGGCCTGGCTCAAGGCCCGGGCTCGAACAATGAATCGTGCGGGAGTCCCACAACAACATGTCGCCAACTTCGAGGTGGCACATGATCGGCGGCGTGGCAGCAAGCTGAGGATCATCGGCCGGGAATCTGAAGTGATCGATCGACGAATCGATGCGGGCCAAGCGGTCGGTATAGCGATCAGGAATCGACTTGAACAGACGGTGCGAGCCGGGCACCACAACATTGCCCCCGGTCGACGGTGACGTTGGCAACAAGTTCACGAGACCTTGCACACAGTGGAAGCCGGGGCGGCCGATCGGGTGCTGGTCGATGTGGAGCCATGACCCGCCACGGTTCGTCTTCCATTCAGGGTCCACTGATGGCGGGCGCCACAACGCCATGCCGTCGAAGCTCACCAGCAAGTCGTCGTCATCCCAGACCGCAGCGAACGAGGCCTTGACGTTTGGCACCGAGCGGATGAACCACTGCGCTGCGCTATGGCCGATGCCTTGGCTTGGAATGATGCCGCCGTGCACGGCGACCGGCCAGCGGTCATCGCCCCAGGTCGACGCGTCGCTGCGATCGATACCGGTGCCGAGTTCTTCGAGGTAGTCCCATGTCAGATCATGAGCACGGCTGGCCTGGTCGGCTGACAGTGCGTTCGCGATGACAACAAAGCCATGCTCTTGCAGAAACGCGACACTCTCAGGTGAACCCGGAGCGACCCGCTCAAGGTGCTCATAGCGGGGCGTCAATTCGCTGTTCGTCATGGCTCCTTGGTAGCAGATCGAGCATCGTCGCCATCTGTGGTGGCGGCCCGCTCGATGATGCCGGCGACGATCTGGGGCTCATCAAGGTGC
>Ga0209828_1000811_pt1 | contig 29676 bp, 35 predicted proteins | sample MaitaG_FD_187429 | JGI IMG/M metagenome (GOLD analysis project Ga0209828, IMG submission 187429) | Marine algal microbial communities from Maine, USA - Maine_Asex2 metaG (SPAdes) (version 2) | ecosystem: Host-associated > Algae > Red algae > Unclassified | place: Maine, USA | collected 2015-01-05
TATTTATGGCCTCGACGAAATAAAAACGCTCTATCGAGGCACCATAAGAAAAGTAGGTTTTAGTCGTGCTTGGCATGTTTTTGTAGCATTAGGCATGACAGACGATAGCTATACAATAGACGATAGCGAGAATATGACCTACCGCGATTTTGTAAATTCGTTTTTACCATACAGTCCAACAGATTCTGTAGGAATAAAATTTAGACATGCACTAAAAATAGACCAAGACGATATTATCTGGGATAAGTTCGAAGAGTTAGACATCTTTAGTCCAACAAAAAAGGTTAAACTTAAAAAAGCAACACCAGCGCAAATTTTACAAAAAATATTGATGGATAGTTGGACCTTAGATTCTACAGATAAAGATATGATTGTTATGTACCATAAATTTGGTTACAAATTAGACGGCAAAAATCATCAAATAGATGCCACCATGGTAACACTTGGCGAAGACCAAACCTACACAGCTATGGCAAAAACAGTAGGTTTACCAGTTGCCATTGCTGCCATGGCAATTTTAAATAAAAAAATAACCACTCCAGGAGTTCTAAGACCTATAGACGGCGAGGTTTACGAACCAATTTTAAAAGAGCTAGAAGGTTACGGTATTGTTTTTAAAGAGAAAAAGGTGCCTTATTTAAGTTATAATCCTTTACACGTTTAATGGTTTTTAAATGTCTTGGGCGTTACCACGCTAATACCTCCTAGATTTTAAAACCTAGGATATCGCTTTGGTCTGGCTGTATGCTATATCTTTTTATGCAATATATGGCAGTAAAAAAAGGATACCGCTTCCATCCTTAACGCATTCACCACTATGGATTTTAAATTAAAGTAATAATTTTATACTAATTTAGTTCTTTTATGTATTAATTTTAAAGCAGAATCAGAGATTTCTATATCCTCTAAAATAAAATAACATCTTTTAATGAAAGTTATAAATCAAAACATACATATAGATGGTATCGATAAAAAGATACTTCGTGCTTTAATGGCAGATGCTAGAACATCGGTTTTAGAAATTGCACGCCAAGTTGGCATTTCTGGAGCAGCCATTCATCAACGTTTAAGAAAACTGGAAAAATCTGGTTTAATTGCTGGTTCTAAATTTGTCATTAACCCAAAAGTGTTGGGTTATACAACCATGGCTTTTGTTGGTATTTACTTAGATAAAGCTGTTAGTAATCCTGAAGCTGTAAAACAATTAAAAAAAATTCCTGAAGTTTTAGAATGCCATTACACTACTGGAAATTGGAGCATTTTAATAAAAATACTTTGTAAGGATAACGAACATTTAATGAATCTTTTAAATAGTGAAATTCAATCTATAGATGGCGTTTCTAGAACAGAAACCTTTATTTCTCTAGACCAGCAAATTGAAAGACAGATTAAAATATAAAAAAGTGCTTCTTAAATTCAAGAAGCACTTTTTAAGTTTAATTGATGTTAAAAATTTATTTTATAATTAACTTCTTTACAGTTGAAGCTTCTTTAGAAGCTATAGTTACTAAGTACAAACCAGAAGTTAATTGACTAAGATTTAGTTCTTTATTTTCTGTTATTCCATTCAACTTAAAATTAGCTACTTCACGACCGTTAATATCTGTCACTTTCACATTTTTTAGTGCTATACCAGAATTATTAATAGTTACTATACCATTAGAAGGATTTGGATATAAAGCTAAAGCGTGATCTAAATCATACGAATTTGTAGATAAGGTGGTAAACGTAAATCCACTAGCCTCCATAGCATCAGCTGCAGTATCAGCTGTTCCTGAATTATTACTTTCTCCAGTCCAATTAGCTGGATTACTAATCGCTGCAAGTGCTTCGGCAGCAGTATTAAAAGTAGTAGGTCCCATATACCAGTTATTATCATGTTCACTATCAGCGCTAGAACCAAATGCAAATGTAACTCCAGTGCTAGGCTCTTCTGACTGAGAACCAGAACAGCCACCTGAACAAGTTCCAGGAGTATCCCATGATGTCCCATCGAAGAAAGCACTATATATGTATGTAGGGTTTGCTTCAGTACCTGTATAGACAATAGATTGATCTCCAGCAGTAGAAAGAGAATAAGTAGCTGTGCTAGTTTCTACTGCTCCAGCAGGTGTACTAAAAACGCCAACTGGATTAGGAGCTTGATTTGGGTCCGCTGACAAGATATCTATTACTGTACCTGCACTAAGATCACTTTGTGCTGTAAAAGTTATAATACCTTCATCGGTATCGAGTGCAGTACCATTAAGACTTCCATTTTCTGTTACTTTAAAAACAGTTCCTGTAGTAATGTCTGTAAGAAGTAACAAACCTACTCTGTCTACATTAAAAGTTTCACCATAAGGCGCAGCATTTATTTCGCCTAAATGATAAATAACTGCAATGTCTCCAGAAGCTAGTGTTGTTTGAGCTGAGCAAAATGCTGTTGAAACCATAAAAAGTAAAAAATAAAGTTTTTTCATAATTCTAAATTTTAAATTAATAATTTTATAAAAAAGGTACTAAAGTATACAGTAATACCTTTGTTTTAATGTTAATTTAATACCGTTTAACTTCTAGAAGGATAAATACCTTGTAAAGCAATGATGTAGTTAACTCCCAAATAAGGATCTCTTGTACTAAAAGCTTGACCACTACCTTGAGATCCAGTATTACCTGTAATTGACACGGCACCAGGAGAGGCTAGTGTCGAATCTGCTGCTGCATTTGTAAAAGGTGTCCCAGAGGATGCAGTTGCAAGAACGTTACCTGATGCGTCATTACTAATACCATCATCATCTGCACAAGGCATTGTACTAGTTCCTCCAAGTGAAGAACCATCATGTGCATGAGCAGGCATTTCTGCTACAGTTAATGCGTGTGTTTCCGTTCCTCCACGTTGTCCTAAAGCTACAGAAGATAAACCAGGACCTGTTCCTTGTTGTATTGGAATTCTTCCTCTTAAATCTGGTAAAGCAAAAGTAGTTCTACCATCACCACCATAAGTAGTTCCTAAAATAGAAAATAAAGCTGTATGGCTAGAAATTGGTAAAAGTTGTCCTTCGCAAAATGCCCAACCACGTGGTGCAAAATTTCCTCCAAACATAATAATTTGTGCAATAAATGGATCCATAATTTTTTTAATTTTGGTATTGATTAATATTGGCTACAAATTTATATTCAATTACATTTTATAGTACGCGCAAAATCACTTGTTATTAAAAACACGTATAAACACCTGTTTTTACAAATACTATTTTTTATGTCGATAAGTATGCCTAGCTTTAAACATTATTAATCATTAAAAATTAAAACTATTATGAGTTTACTAACACCATTAAACATTTTGTTAAAAGACGCAACAACTTGGGCTAGAAACTGGCAAAGAGCTAACCCTAAACACGCTAAAGCATTTTTAATACCAACATTAGATTTATTGTCTTGTATGCAAGAAATGGGAGTTATAAAAAACGATGGAAATGATAAATACATTATTAGCGATGAAATGAATAATGCAGGTATTAGAGCATATATGGCTATTGATCCTTCTGGAGGAACAGACATGAAAAATGGTTATGGAGAAAAATTACTTATTGTAGGTACAACTAAAGACAAAAACGGGAAAATTATAGATATAATAGAAGGAAGAAAAGTTGGAGCAGAAGGTGAAGTATGTAAAACACTACTGGCTGGTTTAATTGGTAGTGGTATTTATGACTTTACAGAGCCATGTCCAAGTAGTTGTGACGATGGTAGTCCTCTAGTGAACCCTTAAAAAATTAAATGGATTTAAAAGAAATAAATAGTATTTTAAAAAGTGTTGAAACCATATTACTTTTTTTAAATGCAATACTATATACTTTTAGTTATTTAAAGGGACACAAAACCAAAGCACTAAAATATTTTGCGGTTTATTTAATATTAACTTTTTGTGTGTTTCAAGGTGGTCGTCTTATTCTAGAGATTCAAAGAAGCTTAGACTTAAAACCAAATAATCTATTTTTATCGCACTTTTATTTTATACTTCAGTTTGCTTTTTTATCACTTTTTTATCGCGAGTTTTTCACAAAAAAGCAAATTAAAAATTTAAAGATTGCATCGTTTTTAGTTGCTATAACTTTAACGATGCAATATGTTTATAAACCTAGCATTTTTTTCGAATTCAATCTATTAGAGATACTTATAACATCTGTCCCTTTAATTATTTATTCAATTATTCATTTGTATAATTCTTTAGGTAAACCAGGAAAGTATATGTACATAAATGCAGCTGTATTAACTTATCTGTCTTTAAGTACTCTAATTTTTATATTAGGAAACCTACTTACTACAATAGACAGACAATTAGCAAAAAATATTTGGTCTCTAAATAAAGTATTTTATATCTTTTATTTAATACTAATTTTAATAGAATGGAAAAAGAGCTTATGGAAAACGAAAAATTAATAATACAGGCTTTAGTTTATGGTATTATCTTTTTGGTTTTACTAACAACAGGACTAATTTTGTTTTTCCATTATTCTAGACAAAAAATAGTAAAAAAAGAGCTTGAAAAAGCGGCTCTAAAATTAGAAAATCAACAAAAAATATTACGAACATCTATAGACATTCAAGAAAGAGAACGCAAACGTATCGCTCAAGATTTACACGATGCTATTAGCTCCAAATTAAACATTATTAGCCTTTCTACTAACGTGTTGTTAGTTGATAAAACAGTAAATGATAACCAACGTAAAACATTAAATCAAATTTTAGAAATAACAACAGGAACACTAGAAAGTTCTCGCAAAATTGCTCATGACTTATTGCCTCCAATTTTAGATAATTTTGGTCTTAAAGCTGCTCTAGAGGAGTTATTTGAAGAATATTCTAAACACACTAAAATAGATATTGAAAATAATATTGAGAAATTATCTAGACTAACAAAAACCAATCAACTCCATATTTTTAGAATTATTCAAGAGCTAATTAATAATTCTATTAGACATGGCAAGGCAAATGAATTGGTAATTTACATGGAACAAAGCGATACTGGTTTTATTATTCGTTATCAAGATAATGGAGTAGGTTTTAATGTTAAAGAAGTAAAAGCAAAATCTGGTATTGGTCTACAAAACATAGAAAGCAGAGTGAAAATTTTAAACGGAACATTAAGAATAGAAAGTACAAAAAATAGTGGTAGTCAATTTATAATACGTTGTAATTATGGAGAATAAAATAAATATAGTTTTAGCCGACGATGAATTACTATTTAGACAAGGCTTAAAAGCAATTTTAAGCAGTCAAGACAATATAACTGTTTTATTTGATGCTAAAGATGGTAACGATTTAATACAGCAATTAAGAACTGTAGAAATATTACCAGAAATTGTAATTACAGATCTTAAAATGCCTGAGCTAAATGGTGTTGAAGTCACAAAATTAATTAGAAAAGAATTCCCAACTATTAAAGTAATCGCGTTAACGAGCTACTTTAGCAAACCTTTTATATTAAACATGATTTCTATTGGAGCTGTAGCCTATTTAGCAAAAAATAGCACACCAGATTTAATGGTTAAAACTATAGAAGAGGTAGCAGATAAAGGTTTTTATTATGATGAAGAAGTGATGCAATACATCCATGAAAGCATTGTAAATCCTGCAGATAAAAAAGTGAAATCTAATTTTGATACTAATTACTTTACCAAACGCGAAACTGAGGTTCTAGAACTTATTTGCCAACAACAAACTACAAACGATATTGCCAAAAATTTATTTATTAGCCCAAGAACTGTAGAAGGCCATCGTAATAATCTATTGCTAAAAACAGAATCTAAAAACGTTGCTGGCTTAGTTATTTATGCTTTAAAGAACAAACTTGTTTCTTTAGAAAAAGACTCATTTGATTAAATAAAAAAAGCCCTCAAACAATTTAAGAGCTTTTAATTTTTTAATATTAATGCCTTTACCTTCTTCCTAATATTTGCACAACCCAATATAGTAAAGATGCTAATGAGCCTATTGCTGCAACTAAATATGTTCTCGCTGCCCACTTAAGTGCATCTTCAGAACCTTTATATTCTTCTTGAGATACCATGTTTTTATTTTTTAACCAAGCTAATGCACGATTACTTGCATCGTACTCTACAGGTAATGTAACAAAACTAAACACTGTTGCCATACCCATTAAAACTAAACCAGCTATTGCAACGTATTGTCCCATTACTCCCATCGCTTGGCTTGCCATTAAAGCAACGCCTCCCATAATTACAAATTGAGACATTTTAGAGCTTATATTAACTACAGGTACTAATTTAGAACGCATAGTTAAATAACTGTAAGCAGTAGCATGTTGTACTGCATGCCCAACTTCGTGAGCTGCTACTGCAGCTGCAGATGCGTTAGCCATACCATAAACAACTTCACTTAGGTTTACTGTTTTATCTCTTGGATTATAGTGATCTGTTAGTTGACCACTTGTAGAAATTACCTCAACATCTGTAATACCATGATCTGCTAACATTTTCTCAGCAATCTCTCTTCCTGTTAAACCGTTACGCAATTGTACTTTTGAGTAAAAATCGAATTTCTTTTTTAATTTGCGACTTACTAGAGAACTAACTAAAGTAATAGCTCCAATTAGCACATAGTAAATCATATTTCCTGTCAACATAATATTTTGTGTGTTTTAAATTCTAGTTATAAAGATAACAAAAAGTAAGCCAATTTTCTTACAAGAAATTTTATCCGTTTATTGTTTTATAAGTTTTGCTTTTTGTGTAACGGTTACTGGATAACTAATAACCTCTGTATCATCTTCGGTTGCGTTAGTAATTGTTTTAGAATCTTTTCCAGAGAATACAATTTCAAAAGTCATATAATCATCAAAAAAAGCTTCAGTAGTCATTAGTAAATTACCTCCAACTTCAAATACATTGTATAATACATTATCAACAAGTTTTGCTCCTAAAACAATACCATTATTTTCGTCGATTACGAATTCACCTTGTAATGCATTAATAGTTTTTAAAGTGTAATTTCTATCGTTACGTTTTCCATTAAAAATATAGACAATCTTGTAATTATAAATACCAATAGAATCTGTATTGGTTAAATGAAACTCCATACCAATACTTCTTTTGCCTTTAGAATTGGTTATTTCTAAGTCGCCTTTGTAAATACCTACATAATCCTGCGGAAATACTTTTTCTTGCGCTTTTGCAGAAAAACTAACGACTATTATTAAAAATGAGATAATTAATTTCATGAGTTTTGTTTACTAAAATATGAAATAAAAAACATAAGATTTAAAAGGTATCATTCATTTGACTGAATCACTTTAAAAACTTTGCTATCTTCAAAAATTACAACAAGTTTTTCTTCTTTTGTTTCAAAAAAACTTGGAGGAGTTCCTAATGAGTAAACTAAATGTTCTTTTCCTTTTAAAGTTGAAGGCATTGCACTTCCTAATAAAGAAATAACTTCTCCTTTGGTTTTACCATATAGTATATTACTTTCTACAACAGCCTTAGACATTTTATAACGCGTTAAAGGACTACTTTTCCATTGCGTTTCATCAAATTGTTTTTCGTTAGCATCTAAAACAAAATAGCTAATAACACTTGCCAAAAGCAATACACCAACTATTATTTTAATTTTTTTAACCAACAATATTTACAATTTTACCAGGAACCACAATTACTTTTTTAGGTTCTCGACCATCTAATTGTGCAATAGTTTTTTCGTGAGCTAAAACGGTTTTTTCGATATCGTCTTTACTTAAATCCATTGGCAACTCTAGCGTAAAACGCATTTTACCATTAAACGAAATTGGATAATTTTTACTGCTTTCTACTAAATGGCTCGCCTCAAACTCTGGGAAATCTACAGTAGAAATAGAACCGCTATTTCCTAATTTACTATATAATTCTTCAGCAATATGTGGTGCATAAGGTGATATTAAAACCAATAATGGTTCTAGTATATTTTTACTTGTACATTTTTGTGCAGTTAACTCATTTACAGCAATCATAAAAGTAGAAACCGAAGTATTAAAAGAGAAATTCTCGATGTCTTCTTGTACTTTTTTTATGGTTTTGTGTAATGTTTTTAAGTTGTCTTTTGTTGGTGCTGTAGCGTTTACTTTTAAACCATTATCATCTACATACAATTTCCATAGTTTCTTTAAAAAACTGTGAACACCTGTAATACCAGCAGTATTCCATGGTTTGTATTGTTCTAAAGGTCCTAAAAACATTTCGTATAGACGTAAGCTATCTGCACCATATTGCTCGCAAATGGAATCCGGACTAATCACATTTAACCAACTTTTGGACATTTTACCAACATCGGTTGTAGCTTTAATTTTATTATCAGTTAGCTTGTATGAAAATTTAAACATCTGATTTTCTCTAACTTTAGAAAAATCAATATCTAAATTTGATTCGTTTATACTATTAAACGGTATTCTCTTTTCTGAAATATTATAAGACTCTGATTTAATTTCATAATCAATAAATTCATCAGGCACATTATAAAATTTTAAATAATTCTTGAAATCTGGAATAACTAGCTTCCTTAACTTTTCTTTATCTATATATGGAAATTTTAATTGCGAACCATTGACAATATCTACTGGGAAAAGATTTTCTCTATCAATAAAAATTTTAGCCATGATATCAACTTCTGTTATTTGATATTTTGAAGTATCAAAGCCTTTATATCTTGTAGTATCAACTCCTACTCTAATTGTAAAATCTAAATATGGATAATATGCTATCGTCCCCAATATCATCCCTTGGTTAATCAACTTTTTAAAAGGCTCTTCAACGTTTACAAAACCTCTATCTTTAAGTAGCTTTACCCAAAAACGTGAGTATAATAAATGTCCTGTTGCGTGTTCTGCTCCACCAATATATAAATCTACATTTTCCCAATACTTAAGCGCTTCTTCACTTGCAAAAACACCTGCTCTATTCGCTTCTTCCATATAACGGAAAAAGTACCACGAACTTCCTGCCCAACCAGGCATTGTGTTTAGTTCTAGAGGAAATACTGTTTTATGGTCTATTAACTGATTACTAACCACTGAACACTGTTTTATGTCCCAAGCCCAAACATCTGCACGACCTAAAGGTGGTTCGCCTTCTTCGGTTGGTAAATATTTTTTTACTTCTGGAAGTCTAATTGGTAGATGTTGTGCCTCTATCATTTGTGGCATTCCATTAACATAATATACTGGAAATGGTTCTCCCCAATAGCGCTGTCTAGAAAAGACAGCATCGCGCAGGCGGTAATTAGTTTTACCTTCGCCTTGGCCTAGTTTTTCTAACTCATAAATAGCAAGTTTACTCGCTTTTTTATAGTTTAATCCGTTTAGGAAATCGCTATTTGCAATTTTTACATTGTCTTTTCCAGTAAATGCTTCTTCGCTAATATCTACACCTTCAAATATGTTTGGAATGTCTATATTAAAATGTTTTGCAAAATCGTAATCACGTTGGTCACCGCAAGGCACAGCCATTACAGCTCCTGTTCCGTAGCTAGCTAGCACATAATCACCAATCCAGATTTGAATGGGTTCTTTTGTAAAAGGATGCTCTGCGTAAGCTCCTGTAAATACACCAGAAATGGTTTTTACATCTGCCATACGATCGCGTTCGCTACGCTTTGCTGTTTTTTCTATGTATGCTTCTACCGCTTCTTTTTGGGCTTCAGTTATTATTTTTGAAACTAGCTCGTGTTCTGGCGCTAAAGTCATAAAACTAACACCGAAGATTGTATCTGGACGCGTGGTGAAGACTTCTATAGTATCTTGAGATTGCTTCGCTTCACTCGCAATGACGTTGAACGAAACTGTTGCGCCAACCGATTTTCCAATCCAGTTACGCTGTGTTTCTTTTAAAGCGTCTGTCCAATCTACGTCTTCTAAACCTTGAAGCAGTCTTTCGGCATAAGCCGAAATTCGCATACTCCATTGCGTCATTTTCTTACGCACAACTGGATGTCCACCACGTTCTGAAACGCCGTTTACAATTTCATCATTTGCTAAAACGGTTCCTAAAGCTGGACACCAATTTACTTCGGTTTCTGCTAAATAGGTCAATCTGTATTTTAATAGTATTTCTTGTTGTTCTTCAGTTGAAAAATTATTCCAAGCTTCAGCAGAAAATGTTTCAATGTCATCATCGCAAGCAACATTTACATTAGCATTGCCTTGCGAGGAGAAAATCGAAATTAATTCATTTATATCTTTAGCTTTATTGTCATTATTGCAATAATACGATTGAAATAACTGAATAAATATCCATTGTGTCCATTTGTAATAGTCTGGATTACTTGTTCGTACTTCTCTACTCCAATCGAAACTAAAACCAATTTGGTCTAACTGTCTTCTGTAGGTTTTAATATTAGTCTCTGTGGTAATTGCAGGATGCTGTCCTGTTTGTATTGCGTACTGTTCTGCAGGTAAACCAAAACTATCGTAACCTTGAGGATGCAAAACATTAAAACCTTTATGGCGTTTGTAACGTGCATAAATATCGCTTGCAATATAGCCTAATGGATGACCAACGTGTAAACCTGCTCCAGAAGGATAAGGAAACATATCGAGTACGTAATATTTTGGTTTATCGCTTGTATTAGAGGCTTTAAATGTTTGGTTTTCTGCCCAATATTTTTGCCACTTGGCTTCAATGTCGTTAAAATGATATTGCATTTTGTAGTTTTTCCGCTTAATAAAGGAACAAATTTAAACTTTCTATAATAGTGTTGAAAGTTTAAGCGTTGTAAAGTTTGGGTATTCAATAACTTTATTATTTTTACACTACAAACTAAACTCTTTTTATGAGCTCATTTTTTGATAAATACCAAAAACGTCGTTTAATTTCTTCATACTTTTCTGTAGTTTTAAGTATTGGACTCGTGTTATTTTTACTAGGGTTATTAGGTCTGTTGGTATTAAACGCTAAAAAAGTAGCAGACCATTTTAAAGAGCAAGTTACGGTTACTGTTTTTTTAAAAGACTCGGCTAAGGATGTCGAAATTAAGCAACTTGAAAAAAGTTTAGCGATGGCAGATTATGTAAAATCTACAGCGTTTATCTCTAAAGAACAGGCTGCCGAATTTATGAAAGCAGAGAGCGGTGAAGATTTTATGGATTTTTTAGGTAATAATCCGCTAAAAAATTCGGTTGATGTAAACTTAAAAGCAGACTTTGTAACGTCTGAAAAACTACAAATTATTGCAGATGAAGCATTAGCTAAAAACTTTGTAGAAGAAGTAAGTTATGATAATGATTTGGTTAATCTAATGAATGATAACGTTAAGAAAATTAGTTTTTGGGTGCTACTTTTAAGTGCCTTATTTACGCTAATTGCTGTATTATTAATAAACAGTTCCATTCGCTTGGCTGTTTATTCCAAACGCTTTACAATTAAAACTATGCAAATGGTTGGTGCAACAAAGCGTTTTATTAGGAAACCTTTTATTTTACGCAGTGTAAAACTTGGCGTTATTGGAGCTGTTATAGCTCTAATTGGGATGGCTGTTGTACTTTATTTTATAGATAAAACATTTCCAGAATTAGAACTTTTAAGTAAACCTATTCTTATTATTGGTTTATTTATTTTCGTTTTCTTACTTGGTATCTTTATTACTTGGATTTCCACATTTTTTGCTACGCAGCGTTTTTTAAATTTGAATACAGACAAACTTTACTATTAAAGTTATTTGTTTTATTGAACTTGTATTTCTTAAATTTAACACTCTTTAACTTAGGTCTTAACAATTTTTAGGGAAGTTTGAGGTTATATTTACATAATTTAAAACATTTATTATAGACTATACTATTACCTATATTAATCCCTTATTTTAAAAATTATGAAACGCATAACATTTGTATTTATAGGTATTGTTGCAATTGCAACTATTATAGTGTTGTCGCAAAAACAAATAGAAGATAAATCTGTCAAAATTGTAAAAGTGGAGAATAGCAAATATTATAAAAAAGGAATATATAATTAAATTTGAATATATCGAAACATACAAAAAAAGGAATAGCATTTTTTATTGCATTAATTGTAATATTTTGGATCGTTTTATTGGTTTATTATTTGTTTTTCGTAATATAATTTAAAAGGATTTTAAATTTATATTTTAAAAGTAAAAGTTTTAAATAAAATCTTTACTTTGCACTTTACTAAACTATTTAATAGTTGATATAAAATCTACACAAAGTGAGAGAGCAAAAACGAAAAGAAATTGGTTCTGGATACAAAGGTGAATTTATCTTTGGAAAACGCAATTACAAGTTTATGTTTATTGGTCTAGCTTTTATAGTTATTGGCTTTATTTTAATGTCTGGAGGTGGAAGCGATGATCCTAATATTTTTAATGAAGATATTTTTCATTGGAGAAGGATTAGATTAGCTCCAGCTTTTGTTCTTATTGGTTTTGGTATTCAGATTTATGCTATTTTAACGCGTAAAGAAGATTCCGATTCTAAAAAATAATCATAAAACCCTTGTTGGTCATTCAATTTTAATATTTTTGCCGAATGGATATTATAGACTCTATCATTTTAGGCATCATTCAAGGACTTACAGAATTTCTTCCAGTATCTTCTAGTGGGCATTTAGAATTAGGTAAAGCAATGCTTGGCAATAATTCCATTCCCGAAGAAAGCCTAACATTTACAGTCGTTTTACATTTTGCTACCGCACTTAGTACCATCGTAATTTTTAGAAAAGATATTTTAAATATTATTAAAGGTTTATTTAAACCTAGTATTAATGACGACCAGCGTTTTGCAGGTAAAATTATTGTATCCATGATACCAGCTGTTTTAGTTGGTCTTTTTTTTGAAGAACAACTCGAACAACTTTTTATTGGAAATATTATACTTGTTGGCTGTATGCTATTAGTAACTGCAATACTATTATTTTTGGCAGACAAAGCAAAAAATACACAAAAAAAAGTTGGTTTTAAAGATGCGTTTATTATTGGTATTTCTCAAGCCATTGCTATGCTACCAGGAATTTCTAGAAGTGGTGCAACAATTTCCACATCAGTTTTACTAGGTAATGATAAAACTAAAGCTGCTCGCTTTTCGTTTTTAATGGTAGTCCCTCTTATTTTTGGTAAAATTGCCAAAGATGTTTTAGGTGGCGAATTATCTTTTGAAAATCAGAATATTACAGCTTTAGGTGCAGGTTTTGTAGCTGCATTTATTTCAGGATTATTTGCTTGTACTTGGATGATTGCTTTAGTTAAAAAGAGTAAGTTATCCTATTTCGCTATTTACTGCGTAATTGTTGGATTAATTGCTATTGTCTTTTCACTTTTAAATTAAATAGATGACGGTTGAAGACTACCAAGCAGGACAAGTTTTATTAATAGACAAACCTTTAAATTGGACCTCTTTTCAAGTGGTAAATAAACTGCGTTGGCAAATACGTCAGGCTTTTAACATTAAAAAAATAAAAGTTGGCCATGCAGGTACTTTAGACCCTTTAGCTACTGGTTTATTAGTTATTTGTACTGGAAAATTGACTAAACAGATAGATACTTTTCAAGGGCAAATTAAAGAATATACAGGAACTATTATTCTTGGAGGTACAACACCTTCTTTCGATTTAGAAACGGATATAAATAAAACTTTTCCAACTGAACACATCACCGAAGATTTAATTTACAAAACAACCAAACAATTTATTGGTGAGATAGAGCAGTTTCCACCTATATTTTCAGCACTAAAAAAAGATGGAAAACGCTTGTATGACTATGCAAGAGCTGGTGAGGTTGTTGAAATAAAATCGCGTAAAATTACTATAAAAGAGTTCGAAATAACTAAAATTGAAGATAATTTAGTCAATTTTAGAGTAATTTGTAGTAAAGGAACTTATATTCGTTCTCTTGCTAACGACTTTGGAAAAGCCTTAAATTCTGGTGGACATCTTTCAGTTTTAAGACGCACAAAAATTGGCAATTTTAATGTCGAAAATGCGCTTTCAATTGAAGATTTTATTGAAGTTTTACCTCAAAAAGCAGAATAATATTTGAAGCTAAAACTATTGTAAATTGTTTTAGCTAATATAAGCAATAACTAGGCTGTAACAATTATTAATTGTTTCGTTTTTTTTAAATTTAAAAAATTATTATCGATACAAAATTCTAAAAAAAAAATTACTTGAACTGATAAATTGTTAGAATAAACTCACTAAATCCGAGATAGCATTTTGTCCTTTATTTTTATTGTACCAATGCTGTAAATCCTCTTTAAATTCTGAAGTTAATTTACCATGCTTGGCTCTATAGTTACTTACTAGTTTAGTTGCTTCACTTGGTCTCGGTCCAAATGTATTTACTACTGCTTTAGTAGTATTATCAATTATTATTAGTTTAGGAATTGCTTGTGCCCCATTGGTTAAAAACTGATGCATTAGTGCTTGATTTTGATCTCTAAGTACTACTTTAAACGCGATATTTTCATTTAAACCAGCAATCTTATTCATTACAGGCATTAAATGTGCTGCATCTCCACACCAGCTCTCGGTTAAAACTAACCAGGTTTGATTTACAATAGATTTTGAGACTTTTTCCTTAACTTCCTCACTGAGTTTTATAGTTTTATCCCAACGTTTCATGCGTTTACTGTTAAGCATGGTGTAATTTGCTAAAGCTTCAGTCTTTTCGTTTCCTGTTGTAGATGTTTTAGCGACTAGTTCTTCTACTAAATTTCTATAGTCTTTATAACTTATAGATTTCTCTAAGCTATTATTTATAATGTTTTTTAAATCTGTGCTTTGTAATGTTTTCATAATATAAAATACTGTAATTTCATTGGTTCTTAAATAACAGTCCTTACTTTAGTAGTAAATTATTGAAATACTTACAAATGAATAAAACCTCTGTTTTTAATAGGATAAGATGGATAGCAAAAATTACTTTTATCATTCTCTTTATAATTGAAAAACTTGATTATTTTGACGGTTTGCCAACTACAGAACGTAATTTAATAAAATACTTTAAAATTGCTTTTTTGGTTATTTTTATAATCGCTTCGATAGTAGAAAATAAATTAATTATTAGCGCAAAAAATAAGGAAATTGAAACTCTAAAAAAACAGCTCAATGAAAAAACATAAATGCAGTTGGTGTGTTGGAGACAAGTTATATGAAAATTACCACGATAATGAATGGGGAGTACCAGTTTATAATGACCAGCAATTATTTGAGTTTTTAGTTTTAGAAACCTTTCAAGCGGGTTTAAGCTGGATTACCATTTTACGCAAACGTGAAAATTTTAGATTAGCTTTAGACTTTTTCGATTATAAAAAAATTGCTAAATACGATGATGATAAAAAAACTAAATTACTACAAAACGCTGGTATTATAAGAAATAAACTAAAAGTGAATGCAACTGTTACTAATGCACTAGCGTTTATAAAAATTCAAGAAGAATATGGTAGTTTTAGCAACTATATTTGGAGTTTTGTAAATGAAAAGCCTATAAAAAATAAAGTAAAGAACTCTAAGAATGTTCCTGCATATACACCTTTAAGTGATGCTTTAAGTAAAGATTTGAAAAAACGAGGTTTTAAATTTGTTGGTAGTACAATTATCTATGCGTTTATGCAAGCCATAGGCATGATAAATGATCATGAAGTAGGTTGTTTTAGGTATAATGAAGTATAAAGTAAGGTGTCGTTAGAGTGACATTATTTTTGGAATTTAGTATCGAGAGCCAGTCTAGAAAAAACAACACAACTTATCGATACAATGTCTCATACTTCGAGATCACTGGAAGTGGCAAACTATACTAAAAATTCTATAAACTCTTCTCTAGAAATATCTTTTGCTCCTAAGCTCTCTAAATGGTTAGTATGCATTTGGCAATCAATAAGTTTATAATTGGTATTCTGTATAAAAATTATAAATGCTGTTTTACTTGCATTACTTTCTTTTGTAAACATGCTTTCACCACAAAAAACACCATTGTTTAAATCTACACCATAAAAACCACCAACTAGTGCACTATTTTTCCACACTTCAATAGATTTAGCATAGCCTTTTTCGTGTAATTTGCAATACGCATTAATCATATTATTTGTAATCCAAGTGCCTGCTTGACCGTTGCGTTTTGCTTTTGAACATTCTGTAATTACAGATTTAAAATCTTTATTTATCGTGACTTCATAATCGCAATTTCTTAAAAATTGAGTCATACTCTTAGACACTTTTAAATCTTTTGGATAAAGTACAAATCTCGGGTTTGGAGACCACCATAAAATAACGTCGTCTTCATTAAACCATGGGAAAATACCACTTTTATATGCTAGTATTAAACGCTTTGCAGACAAATCACCACCAATAGCTAGTAAGCCTTCCGAATTGGCTTCTTGAATATTTGGAAATATTATGTTGTGGTCTAGAATATGCATTATTTAATTTTTACTAAAATAAAAAAACCTCAATGATGTTTAGCATTGAGGTTATATTTATAATCACTAAAGCACTCGACTGCGCTCTTGACAGTTTTTACAAATTAAAAAGGTAAATCGTCGTGATCCTCTTCTTTTAAATCTGTTGCTGGCTCGAAAGGAGCAGCTGGTGGAACTTCTGGTGCTCCAGTAGCAGATGCTCCTGTATGTAAACTTTCAATTCTCCATCCTTGAATTGAGTTAAAATATTTTACTTCTCCTTGAGGATTTGTCCATTCTCTACCACGTAAATTGATGTTTACCTTTACATCTTGTCCTGGTTTATAGTTGTTTAACAAATCGCATTTGTCTTGTACAAACTCTACCAATATGTGTTGTGGATACTGCTCTTCTGTTGTAACAACTAATTCTCTTTTTCTAAATCCGTTGCTCCCAAATGTTTGCTCGTCTCCTACTAATTTTACTTTACCTTGTACTTCCATTGTCTATATAATTATTAAATATTCGTCTAATTTATTATTGCTATTTTACGATAACAATATTTGCCATGCACTCTTTATATCACCAAAACTGAGCAAATTTTGTGCCTTTTTATGTTTTTCGGCTTCGGTTAATGTAATATTGTCATGTTTTTCCGCGAAAGCGTTATTATTTTCTTTTGTTGGTAATTCTTCTACGTTTGCTAATAATCCTAAATCATTTCCTGTTAAAATAGTACTATTTCTAACATGTTCTGGTAAAACATCTACTCCAATACCTAAGGTTGATAAAGGTTTTGGAATTTCGAAAAAACCAGTTTTTGCTCTACTATAATAACTACCACCAGCACGAGATATTAAATCTAGTTTTTCTTGATCAATACTTCCGCTTTCATTTAAAACAGAATCCTTAATATGCAGTTTTACAACTTCACAAATTATTAAATTACCTGCTCCACCTTCTGTTCCTAGCTTTATAATTTTGTTTACTTTACACTCAAAATGTACTGGTGATTCTGCAACACGAAATGGTTTTACAATATCACTTTTTAGCATTGTTAAACCTGCTTTTTTAAACTCGTTAACACCTTCGCCATATTCTGTACTACTTAGTGACATTTGTTGTACAATATTATAATTAACAACGTTTATTACCACTTCTTTAGTACTTTCTGCATTTTCTAAGGTATGTTTAGTTGTATTATCTCTTACACGTCGCGCAGGCGAAAAAATTAAAATTGGAGGATTAGCACTAAATACGTTAAAAAAACTAAATGGCGACAAATTAGGATTTCCATTATCGTCTATAGTACTTGCAAAAGCTATTGGTCTAGGCGCTACGGCGCTTAACAAATAACCGTGCAATTTAGCTATTGGTAAGTCTTTAGGCTCGAAAGATGTCATTAACTTATTAATTTTAAACAAATGTAGCCATTATGGGTTTCAACTAAAAACACATTTGTACTCTTGTTATACAATATTATTAACAACTTTTGCATTATATAGTTTTTACTATATTAACAGAAAAATTATTTTATGTTTTTTACAAAAAACAGACAACTTATTCGCTGGGTTATAATTATAGCATCTTTTGGCATTATTTTATTGATTTTGTGGAATACGTATACTTTTTTTCAAAAATTTAAAGTTGAAGAACGTGCAAAAATGGAGATTTGGGCCTATGCACAAAGCGATCTTTTAAATAGTGTAAATGATCTAAATAGTAACCTTAGTAATCTTACTTTAAAAATTATTGCAGATAGCACATCTGCAACACCAATGATTATGTTTAATAAAGATGGTATTGTTACCAATATTAGAAATATTGATACCACTACTATAAATGAACCTAAAAAATTTCTAGAAAAAATAAAAATACAATTTGAAAAAGAAAATGTACCTATCGAGGTACGCTATATGGATTCCTTTTTTGGTACAATTTATTACGGTAACTCGACTACACTTAATAAACTTAAATACTATCCACTAGCACTTTTATTAATTATTTTACTATTCGCCTCTGTAGTCTATTTCTTTTATCGAAGCTCTAAAATTGCAACACAAAACAAGTTGTGGTCTGGCATGGCGAAGGAAACTGCTCACCAAATAGGTACACCATTATCTTCTCTAATTGGTTGGGCTGAAATTTTAAAAACCGAAAATGTAAACCCAGAATATATTCTGGAAATAGAAAAAGACATCGATAGACTTCAAACCATTACCGAGCGTTTTAGCAAAATTGGCTCTCTACCAACATTGCAAAAAAAAGATATTGTTAAAGAAACTCAAGACACTTATAACTATTTAAAATCAAGATCTTCTAAGCTAATTAACTTCACTTTAAAGCTTCCTAAAGGTCCAATTTACGTAAATTTGAATCCGCAATTATATAGTTGGACCATCGAAAATTTAGTTAAAAATGCTATCGATGCCATGAAAGGTATAGGCGATTTAACATTGGTAATGACACAGTTAGAAAACAAAGTAAACATTAATATTATAGATACAGGCAAAGGCCTAAGTAAAAGCCAATTCACAAGTGTTTTCGAGCCTGGTTATACTACAAAAAGGCGTGGTTGGGGATTAGGCCTATCTCTTGCTAAAAGGATTGTGGAGGATTTTCATGATGGTAAAATTAAAGTTTCGCAATCTCAAATAGGAAAAGGAACTATAATGCAAGTAACATTAAAAACTATAGATTTATGAATGAAAAATTGATTACCGTAAAAGAGGTTGCTCTAAAAAACAACTGTCCAGAATGTTTTAGCAAAGATGGCTTAGAACTTAAGTTTAAACAAAAATTTATAGAAACTAAGTTTTATAAATCTATAACTCGATACATTTCTACAGAAATGCATTGTAAACTTTGTAAAACTATTATTTATCCTGTAAACTGGACCGAAGATATCGAGCGTGTTTACAATTACCAAATGAAAGCTTTTTCGCCTAGGAAAGCTTCAAAAAAGTTTAAAACTCCTTTTTGGATTATTATTAGCATTAGTATTGCTTTAGTAATTGCAGCAATAGTTTTAGCAATTACAAATTTGCCTGAATAGCTTGAGCCAAAGCTTCAAATTCTCCTTTTTCTAAAGAAATTTTATTAGTAAATCGAGCATCTTCCATAGTATTTAATGGTATTAAATGTACGTGAACATGTGGTACCTCTAAACCAATTACAGACAGTCCTACTCTTTTGCAAGGTATTGTTTTTTTTAAGCCGATGGCTACCAATCTAGAAAACTCCATTAATCCAGCATAGGCAACTTTATCTAAGTCAAAAAGTTTATTAGTTTCTTTCTTAGGGATGCATAGCGTATGGCCTTTAACATTTGGATTTACATCTAAAAAAGCTAAAAAATCTTCTGTCTCTGCTACTTTATAACATGGAATTTCTCCGTTTACTATTTTGGTGAATATAGATGCCATAATTTGTTATTGGTTTTAAGAATAAAGATAAAAAAAGGATTCCTGCTAAACTGAAAATTATTTCATACTAAACAAGAATATAATTTAAAAAAGCCTTTTTCCGCGAAAACGAAATAAAAACTATCGGCTTATTTCTACAATATCAAATTTTATTATCCCACTTGGCACATTAATTTCGGCAACATCGCCAACAGTTTTACCAAGTAATCCTTGGCCAATAGGAGAGTTTACAGAAATTTTACCAGCTGCTAAATCTGCTTCACCATCTGCAACCAAAGTATAATTCATTTCCATACCGTTGGTTTGGTTTTTAATTTTCACCTTAGACAATACTAATATTTTAGACGTATCCATTTGGCTTTCATCTATAATACGAGCGCCAGCAAGCTGGTCTTCCAACTTACTTATGCGCATTTCTAGCATACCTTGCGCTTCTTTAGCAGCATCGTACTCGGCATTTTCACTTAAATCTCCTTTATCACGCGCCTCGCCAATAGCACTACTAGCCTTTACGCGTTCTACATCTTTTAATTGCCTTAGTTCTTCTCTTAATTTTTTTAAACCTTCGGCAGTGTAATATGATACTTTACTCATAATTTTTTCGTTTAAATACTACTTCTCTTATTAATTCTTAATGAAATTTTAAAGAAAAGATGCTGAAAATGAATTCAACATAAAAAAAAATCTCGCGTACACGAGATTGTAATACAAAGATACAAAATATTTAATTCGTAATTTGCTTTTGTTGTAAGTTGCACTCCTATAAAAAAGTTAAAAAATGAAAATAAAAAACATACTGTTAATCTTAACTATTGCCATTGCGTTTAATTCTTGTAGTAATAATGACGATAATAACCAAAATAACAACCCAAATATTCCAAATGCTGTTTTCGATACTGGAAGTTTAATAAATACAGCATTATCTGCTTCCCCATATGGCCAATTAGAGTTTGTTACCAATGCAGTTTACGTTCCTAATTATGGAATAAACGGTATAGTAGTTATCAACATTGGCAACAATAGTTTTAGTGCTTTTGAATATAGCGATCCTAATCACCCAATAAGTGCTTGTTCAAATTTTAATGTACCAACAAATAACAGCGCTGTTTCATCCATAGTAACTTGCTCTTGCGATGATGGAAACGCGTATAACATTTTATCTGGAGGATTACCAGAAAATGGTACAACAGGACAATTTACTTTAGTGCGTTATAACGTGGAAGTAAACGGAAGTATTATTAGAGTCTTTAATAATTAGGGCAAATTTTTAATGCTTTTTTAGGCATTAAAAACCAGGCTATCACTACTCGCTTTCAGACAAAAAAAGTCTGGAGAGCTCAAACATGCCGCCGTTCTATCTTTTTCGCAATACCTAAAAGGTTTTTACTAAAAGCTATGTTTATTTTAAAATTTAAGTGTTGCACCAACAAGAAAGTTAGTGGTAGCTTGTGGATAATAACCAGCACCTTCTACAGTTGTAATTGTTCCTGGTACAGAGAAATCATCATCAAAAGTAAAATAGTAACCGTTAGACACATATTCTTCTCCAAAAACATTGTTTACCAAACCAGATAATAAAATAGACTTAAATATTTTCTTAGTTTTAATTTCGTAGGTAATATTAAAATCGTTTACAAAATAACTTTCTAGTTTAGAAACGTTAGAGTCTGTATTACCCATAAATTGCTCACCAACATATTTACTTAAAAACGATAATTGTAAATTATCTAAAGGCTTAAAAATTAATGCATTCGCGGCTACTATTTCTGGAGAGAATGAAATGTTTGTTTTACCTAAGTTTACAAAAGCACCATCACGAGATACTACAGTTTCGTCATTTTTATTAGAACTTAAAGTGGCATTTGGTTGCAAAGAAAATTGATTATTTAACTTTATAACAGCTTCTAGTTCTAGACCTAAACGTGAACTTTTACCCGAATTATCTCTAATAAAATTACCAACATCGTCAATATCGCCTGTTAACACCAATTGCTCGTTGTATAACATATAATACCCATTTGCATTAAATATTAGGTTTTCGCTATTATACCTCCAACCCAACTCAAAATCGTTAAGTTGCTCTGGTTTTATGTTTGGATTACTTTCAAAATCGCTTCTACTTGCTTCTCTATTAGCTCTGGCATAAGAAAAGTAAAAATTATTTTTAGTGTCTAAATTGTAAGACAATCCTGCTTTTGGATTAAAGAAATTGTATGTTTTATCAATTTCAAAAACTGCTAAGCCCGAACTTATGCCGCTAGTATCATAATTTACGCTTCTGTATTGCAAATCTCCAAATAAACTTAATTTATTATTTAATTGGTAAGTGGCTTTTGCAAATACACTAAAATCGTATTTATCGCCATCACCTTCGTAATAACGATCTCTAATATCGCTATCACTAGCAAATTGAGCCCAAATAACTTCTCCATAATGGTCGCCATGGTAAGAGCTGTAAAACAAACCTGTACTTAGATTTAGAGTTTCATCCTTATAATTAACATTGGCATTTAGCACATAAAAATCATTGTCTAACCAACGTCTACGTATTACATCTGTTTCATTTATTGTTTCTCCTCCAATTGTTATGTCGTTAAATCCATAGGTAGAAAAATCTTCATCTTCCTTAAATTGTTCAAAATAGCCTCGACCGTAAGTATAATTTAATCCTAAAGTAGTAGACCAGTTATTGTTTATTTTTTCGTTCCAGTGTAATTGGTAATGGTCTTGACTATAATTATCAACTTCATTGTCATAAAAACGTATGTTCCCATCTTGATCTGTATTTTGACCAGAAGGATTAAACGTTCTATCGTCTTTTAAAGTTTGAGCATCAATACCATTCCAAGCTTGATATGTAACTTCTTGCCCACCAAAAGTAACAGCTTTAATTAATGTATTATCGTCTACATAAGCACCTTGTAAAAAATAAGATTTTAAGTCTGAAGTGGCTCTATCTATATAACCATCAGAATCTATTTTAGATAAACGTCCAGAAATTTCAAAATGCTCATTTAATAAACCTGTGCTGTATTTTACAGTATGCTTTCTAGTATTAAAGCTACCAAAACTGTTTGAAATTTCTCCATTTGCCTCCTTAGCAACAGCATCTGTAAGCACATTTATACTAGCACCAAAAGCGCCAGCTCCATTAGTAGATGTGCCAACACCACGTTGTAATTGTAAACTTTCTACAGAAGATGCGAAATCTCCTAAATTTACCCAAAATGTCCCCAAACTTTCGGAGTCGTTATAAGGGATTCCATTAATTGTAATGTTTGTAGATTGTGAGCTTACACCACGCACTCTAATACCTGTGTAACCAACGCCAGCTCCAGCATCACTAGTAGTTACAACAGATGGCAAAAAGTTTAAAAGAATTGGAATATCTTGTCCTAAATTACGTTTTTCTAATTCTTCTTTAGACACATTAGAGTGTGTAATTGGTGCGTTGGCATCCACTCTTAGTGATTTGATTAAAACTTCGTCTAAAGTTTCAATTTTGGTAGAATCTTGTTTAATTTCTTGCGCAAAACTGGTTAAAGAGATTACAGCAAAGATTAAAAATAAGGTTGTGTTTTTTAATACAGATTTCATTCGAAATACATTTAAGTAATAAATAAAAAGAGGTAATTATTCTATTATAATAATTAGATTTATAAAATATTATAGCCAGAGTGAAAGGTCTTTTTTAAGGCTTCTCGCAATAACGTTAATATTTCTTCAAATTTCCTAAACAGCATTATCTGTTCTAGGTTCAATGGGTATGATCTCAGCCGATATTATGGCACCCCTTTTTTGAGAACGTTGCAAAGGTAGTTTACATTTTTGATTTATAAGAAAAAAATAGTTTTTATTCTCAAAAGAATTTTGAAGAAAAACAAAAACACTCGAAGTAAAAAATTAATCTAGATTTGGTTTGCGTCTATTAGCTTTGCGCTCTTTATTTGCACGCTTATTTTTGAGTCTTTTAAAAACAACCGCTTTGGGTGTTTTTGTAGGAATGCGCTTTTTTTGTCTAAACAGTGTCGATTTTAGCAATTGAATTGCTCTAACAATAGCTATATTTTTATTTCTATGCTGGCTTCTACTTTCGCCACATTGTAAAATTAATACGCCTTCTTTTGTTATTCTATTAGATAATTTATTTTTAATAACTTCCTTTTGCGCCTCATTTAAAACTAAAGACTCTTGGATATTAAACGTAAGCTCTATTTTAGAGGACACTTTATTTACATGCTGTCCACCTGCACCAGAGCTTCGAATACCTTTAAAATTAAATTCTTTAATAAGTGCTTCTTCCTTAAACATTATAATTGATGCGTTGCTTTTAAAAGATCTGTAACCGTTTTTACTGGATTAAAGGTAACAATAGGTGTTTCCACGAATATAGAATTCCAATTTGCCATACTTCCATTCCAAAGTCCAGGAGATTCTAGAGCTTTAATATCTTTACCTGTTTTTGTTTTTGTTGTTATAAACGCAGTTTTAGAATCTACAAACTTAGAAAGGTCAAATTTTCTGCCCTTATAATCTTTAATACCACACACCAAATCTACAGGATTAAAATGTGTTGCGCTTTTTAATATGTTTTTTTGGTGTTTATCCTTTTTATCTACTTGTGCAGATTCTACAATTTGCAAGGAAACCGTTCCGCTTTCGTCTTTAACCCAAAAAGGACCTCCACCGGTATCACCTTCGTTTCTAACCATACCACAAATACGAATGGGTCTATTGAGTTTATTTTTTAAATATTCTATTTGGTATTTAGGTGCGTATTTTTCGAACTCGTCCGAAATAATAACATTCAATTTATTTTTAAGAAAGCGTGCAATCTCCAATAGTTTTTCTTCCGTAAGCTTTTCTTTTTCTAGCTCTTTTAAATATATAAATGCCTGTTGTTGTTCTTTGAGTAAAATGCCAGCCAGAATTTTTTTAAACTTAGCAACCTCTTTTTCAAATTTATAAACTACAACATTATCTATGTTTTTAATAAAAATAACATCTGCATTAAAATCGTTTAAATTAGATAACAATGCGCCATGACCAGATGGTCTAAAATATAAAGAGCCATCCAGCTTTTTTACGAGTTCATTTTTTATAGTTACAGCAATTGTATCTGTTTCTTCTTTTTGGTATGAATATGACACATTAAACTTAGTGTCCGTTTTGCGTTCTACTCTAGTTTTAATACGTTTAAACTCTTTATTAAATATATCTTTATAAATTTCTGAAATTGTAAAGTGAATAGTTGCTACGTTTTTAGATGTTGCGTACAATGCTGCTTCGAATAAATGCTCTTCGAAAGCAGTGGCAATATGGTCTTTATATTTATGAAATGGCAGTAAACCTTTTGGTGAAAAACTATAGTTTAAACGGTCTTTGTCTAGCATTGTTTTTATAAACTCCATTGCTTTAGCATCTGCAGATAGCGTATTAAACTCTGGCACATGTTTTATAACTTCATTTAAAACTATATTATAAAAAGGGAACTTTTCGATACCAACTGCAAACACAAATAAATCGTTAGCTTTATTTTTATTAATGTAACCATTAATAGTTTCTTTTTTAGGATTGTAAGATTCTAAAAACTCGAATAAAAATTTAAACATTCTGGTTGCTGCGCCAGATGCAGGTACAAATTTTAAGACATCTAAACTTTCTTTTTGGGTATTATAAAATGTTGCATATTCATTATTTTCTTCCTCTGTAGTTTTTATAATGCCATGTCCTAAAATTGCGGCAGATTCTAAATTAATAAAAGGAAGACCTGATTTAAAAGTTTCTATTTGTTTTAAAACTTTATTTACAGTTAGTCCTTTATTTTCTATTTGTGTTAGTTGTTTTTTAGTGAAATTCACTTTTTATTTTTAATCAGTTTATCGATGTATTTTACTGCAATTTCAAGACGTTTTTCCTCGTTCCCTTTTAATAATACATAAGGGCGATTGTAGTTTATTAATGCAGATTCAAACGTTTTAAATATGGCCTCTCTTTCTTGAGGCTTATCTCTTAAATCGTCTGGTTCCCAAGGTGTATCAATATACGTTAAAAAGTATAAATCGTAAGTGTTTTCTAAAGCATATTTTTCTAATATTGGATCGCAAGCTCCAGAGTAATACACTTCGGAATACACCTTTGTTTCTAACAAATCTGTATCGCAAATTAATACTGTATCTGTTTTCTTAGACAGTTTATTTTCTAAATACATCTGTCCTTCGGCAATTGGTAATAAGTCTTTTGGTTCGCATATTTTGCGTTCGTTATTCCATTTCTCTTGTAGATATTCGCGAGCATATTCGCGTACCCAAACCGAATTATAGTAATCCGCCAAATGCTTAGCTAAAGTTGTTTTACCGGTAGATTCTGGACCAAATAAAACTACTTTTATGCAATTTGCTGGTTGTTGTCTAAACTTTTTTTCCATTGTAAATATCCTTGAATAGCCAATATTGTAAATATTAAATATTGCACCGATAACACACCCAAACCTCTGTAAGCATATAAAGGAACTGTAATTAAATCTGCTATTATCCACAGTGTCCAGTTAGCCAATTTTTTAGTTGCCATATACCACATTGCAGTAAAGAAAATTCCAGAAGTAAATATATCTATGTAGTTTGGTATTTCTAAACTATAATCATAAGCGTAGTATACTAGAAAGGTAACGAACATGGTGATAAAAAATAAAGCAACTCCTATTAATTTTTCTTGAGTACTAGTGGTCGAAATCGGCAAAACATATTTGCTTTCTTTTTTTCTTGTCCAATTCCACCAACCATATAAACTCATTACAGAATAGTAAAAATTCATCATCATATCTCCAAAATACTCAGCTTTATATAAAAGATAAACCGTTATAACGGTTGCAACTAAACCAGTAGGATAAACTAAAATATTTTCTCTTTTAGCATAAATAACACTAGCAATACCAAATATAAAAGCTAAAACCTCTAAAATTATATCTGTAGTTGAAGTATTTGTATAAGCATCAAGAAAGAAATTAAAAATCTGATTCATAATCGCTTCTATCTGTTTTTACCACTTTCATTGTTAATACAGAAATACCAACAGCTTCAAAAGATTTTTTTATCTCTTTATTTAAAAAAGGCATTAATGTATCGAAATCCCCATAAATTTGAGTACTTAATGGGTTTTCTAAAACTGTAAATTCTGAATCACGGAGTGCTTTTATAAAGTCTATTACGTGTTTTTCGAAATCATCTTGTAAAGGTGATAATGTTAGGTCTACTGATATATTCATCTTTAATTTTGTAATTGGATTGCATTCAAATTAAACTTAAACGAAAATACTTATTTTTATAAACATAGAACTTATTGAGTATAGAGATTTAATTTAGTAAATTTTAGAAAGAGCTTTTATACTTTTTAAAGCAGTTTTAACGAAAATTAGGCTCACTTCTACACTATACACACCTTATATTGCAAATTTTCTTCTAAAATTTCTCTACCTACAATCAACGGAATACTAATTTACGTTTTCCTGCCTTTATTATTTCTTCTTAAACTTATATATAATAAATATTTTAAGCTTCAAAATAAACTAACTTATTACCTAAAAATTATGAGGCTTCTATGTTTTAATTTTAACCTAATACGTATGCACAAGTAAATCCTTGAAATTCTAAGAAGTAAGAATTATATCTATACTTCTTCATTTTATAATCTATCCAACATACTGTTTCTAAATCTTCTACCATAAATGGGATGACCAAAAAATGTTCTCTAAACAACATTCCTGGAGTTGCAAACAGTTTGTAAAGCGATTCTTTAATTCCCCAAATAACAGTTAACTTTCTAACATAATCACTATTTTCTTCATTTAAATAGAAACATTCGTAATCCACAAATTTTTTCGCAATTATTCCAATTTTATCACGCTGCTTTTCAATATCAATCCCTACTTCTGTTTCACTAATAATAATACCAGAAAACGTAAAGCTGTGTGTTATTGAAATGTATTTACCGTCTTTTAAGTGTGGTTTACCATTACTATCGTAAAACAAATCTTGGTCTGTGTAGCCAAATGCTCTTAATAAATGTCGCACACTTAAAAAACCACGTTGGTGTAATTCGCTTTTCATACTTAGAACACGTTCTAAGCTCTCTGGTTTTAAGTCTAATGGAGATATTAAGACATTATAAGACTCGTTAATCTCCCAGATTTTAACAGTAGTTTGTGAGTTTACACTTATGGATTTGTAAAGTGGCATTTAATATTGTAAATGATATTGATTATCTTTGTACAGCCTAAGGCAAATTTAGCATTTTGCTGAGCGAATTTACCAATTTAAGTGCGAATTCCAAGGGCGTTTCATTTTAAAAAAAGAGAATATATATATGAGTACTAAAAAACAATTGCTTACGTACCTAACAAGGTAAAAGATATGTCGCTTGCGGCTTGGGGAAGAAAAGAAATAAATTTGGCTGAAGCAGAAATGCCAGGTTTAATGAGTTTGCGTAAAGAGTATAAAAACGAACAGCCTTTAAAGGGTGCGCGTATTGCTGGATGTTTACACATGACTATACAAACTGCTGTTTTAATTGAAACTTTACAGGCTTTAGGTGCAGAAGTGACTTGGAGTTCTTGTAACATATTCTCTACACAAGATCAAGCGGCCGCTGCCATTGCAGATGCTGGGACTGCTGTTTATGCCTGGAAGGACATGACAGAAGAAGAATTTGATTGGTGTATAGAACAAACTTTATTTTTTGGTGAAGATAGAAAGCCATTAAACATGATTCTTGATGATGGTGGAGATTTAACTAACATGGTTTTAGATCGTTACCCAGAATTATCTGCTGAAATTAAAGGCTTAAGTGAAGAAACTACAACTGGTGTTCACAGACTTTACGAGCGTGTAAAAAATGGAACGTTAACAATGCCAGCAATTAACGTAAACGATTCTGTAACAAAATCTAAATTCGATAATAAGTATGGCTGTAAAGAAAGTGCTGTAGATGCGATACGTCGTGCAACAGATACTATGTTAGCTGGAAAACGAGTGACAGTTTGTGGTTATGGCGATGTTGGTAAAGGTACAGCCGCTTCTTTTAAAGGTGCTGGAAGTATTGTTACTGTTACAGAAATTGATCCTATTTGTGCTTTACAAGCTGCAATGGACGGTTTTGAAGTTAAAAAACTAGAAACAGTAGTTGGTAATAGCGATATCGTTATTACAACTACAGGAAACAAAGACATTGTACGCGCGGAACATTTTGAAGCGATGAAAGACAAAGTAATTGTTTGTAATATTGGGCATTTTGACAATGAAATCCAAATGGGTTGGTTAAATGAAAACCACGGAAATACAAAAGATACTATCAAGCCTCAAGTAGATAAATATACTATTGATGGTAAAGATATTATTGTTTTAGCTGAAGGTCGTTTAGTAAATTTAGGTTGCGCCACTGGTCATCCAAGTTTTGTAATGAGTAACTCGTTTACAAATCAAACTTTAGCACAAATAGAGCTATGGAAAAACAGTGATAAATACGATAACGACGTTTATATGCTACCTAAATATTTAGATGAAAAAGTAGCAAAATTACACTTAGAAAAAATTGGTGTTGAACTTACTGAATTGGCAGAATACCAAGCTGATTATATTGGTGTGAAAGTTGAAGGCCCTTACAAGCCTGAGCATTACCGTTATTAATTTGCCCATAATTTTTTAAAATTAAAAAAACCAAACGGCAATGTTTGGTTTTTTTTATTTAAAATATGTCACGTCCTAACATAGTGTTACAGCTAAACATTATAACTATGGATTCAAATTACAAAAAACGTACACAAAAAGATTACAGTTTAAGTCTAAAACTTCAGATAGTACAAGAGATTGAACAAGGTTT
>Ga0209828_1000812_pt1 | contig 29660 bp, 18 predicted proteins | sample MaitaG_FD_187429 | JGI IMG/M metagenome (GOLD analysis project Ga0209828, IMG submission 187429) | Marine algal microbial communities from Maine, USA - Maine_Asex2 metaG (SPAdes) (version 2) | ecosystem: Host-associated > Algae > Red algae > Unclassified | place: Maine, USA | collected 2015-01-05
GCTCCACGCTCAGCGCGTCGAGACTCGACAGGTGGCGAGAGATCGTCGAGACATCAGGAAGCCGGCGCAGCCCGAGCACCCTCAGGACGAGCGGGTCGTCGGCGTAATAGCGACACTCGCGCAGGCATCGGAAACCGAGGAGTACATGCACAACGAGCAGCAGCACGATCTTGTGCAGCGGGAAGATCGTGACCGCGTTGCGGTGCCGAAAGCAGCGCGCCATCCGCTGCGAGAGTCGCAGACGGGCGAAGAGTGCCTGAAAGACGACCAACCCGGCGAAGGATGTCAGATCCTGCTGCTCGAAGCGAAGCGTCGGGCGCAGAAAGGTGGAAGCGAGAGCGTCGGATTTGCTAATCTTCATGGCGGCGGATGTGTTGTCAGATGAAATGTTGGGTCACACTTGCATTTTACCCGAACGGCGCATCCGCCACTACTTTTCTTGATGCCGAGATAATCAAAAACAGCTCGGTGCTCGATCGCACCGCCGGTGGAATCGACAAACAGGCAGGGAACGACTCATCGGCGCTGCTATACAAGCGTCAAACGGCCTGCGAAGGCGTCACCCAATGCAATGCCAGGGTCGATTCCTTGTCGAGCGCTTTGCGAAACAATGCCGGCAGCTCGCCATCAACGACCAGGCGGTAGCAGAGCCGGACGCTGTGATCGAGCAATGTCGTCTCGTCGACCGTCTCGTCGAGAACGATCGGTGCATCGAAGCTCGACGGTACCTCGCTCAACGGCTCGCCCGCAAGGGACATGGGCTGCAATTCATCGCGCGTGATCCAGTCACCTTCGGTATTCACGTAACCCAGGGCCGTTCCACCCTTCGGAATCAGCGTGCGGCCGTCGCTGGCAAGCGTGGCTGTCGTGCACCGGCCATCGTTCACGTCGCGGGTCAGGATGCGCACCGAGCCATACAGATGCTCACGAGAGACTTTCGCCAACTCCGCCTCGAACTCATTGCCTGCGTGCTCGAACGTGAGATGACGCGCCATATCAGGAGACCTCGTCCTGGCAGAGTAAAAGCGTCTGCGCCAAAGCATGATCAAAGGCGAGCAGACCCTCCTCGATCGGTCGGCAAGGTACAGCGCGATCGTCGACGTAGGCTGAAGCGATCGGTTTCGCCACAGCGGTATTGATCGTATCCCAGGCGAAGCCATTACGTTCGAGCCATGCCTCGAGTCGCCGCTCGAGACGTTCGACGACCGCCGGACTACGCGCCTTGCCTTTTCGGGTCGAGAACCGCGCGGTAAAGACCACGATGTCAGCGCGTCGCTGAAGAGCGCGCGAGAATTCCACGGCACCATCGATAGGCGGTCCGATCGTGTCGTTGCCACTGTGGTGCGCCAGCACGCCATCAAGGTCGACGCAAACTCGTGGGCGTCCACGACGGGCAAACTTCCTTGCCGTCGCGGGTACGGGCACATCCCCGGGGCGGGCGTCGCGATCTGCAGCCACCTGTGTCGCATTTCTGCTCCCGGCCACGACCGCACGGGCGCGTCTCTCGGCAGACGAATCGGATTCACTCCTTGCAGACTTGGCTGCCGCCGAATCGCTGCCCAGAGGCGCAGGCCCGGGCAAGCAGGCGAGCATGGCGTCAATCGCCGCATGTCCGCTCAGCCAAGGATCGTCGCCAGCGCCGTCGTCACTCCAGAGCCGCGCGTGGTGATTCCGCGTGTGATGCAAGCCCGGTAAACGAAACCAGGCACCGAGACTGTCGGCCCGTTCGCGCTTTGGAAAGACCTCAGGCTGACGCTCCAACTGCTGTGCTTCCCAATCCGCCGTGATCGCCAGCGCGAACGCATGCACGTCTGACGTGGGAGCCGACTCTTCAAAAAGAACCCACAGATGAAAGCCACCGGCGCCGTTGCTGTCGAAGAGCAGGGGATCGTAGCCATCCCGGCGAAGTTGCTGGCACCAGTTCACCGTGGCGACCAGATTCCGCCGGGCGAGATCATCACCACTGTGCGCGTCCGCCGAATGGTTGTCGACGTCGATACCCAACCAGCGACTGGTCGATGTCGGCGACTTCGCGTGCAAACCGATCAGCTGCGGCTTGCGGTGGCGACGACTCGCAAAGTGTCGAGTCAGCTTGTCGAGCGTCACGCGCTTCTCCGTTACCGATCGCTGATCCACGGCCGGCAAAGTCATTGCCTTGTAAGTACGATTGTTCGCACGCCTTTCCGTCGGCGTTGGCGTTGCGTACTGGCCCCAGACATCACGGCGGTTGACCAGTCTCGCCATTGCCCAATCGGCAAGCTCCGTCGCGCGTTCGCGCCACTCCTCAGCGATGACTTCCTGCACAGTTGCCATGGCGTTAGTGTAATTCCTGGCCCGTCAACTGCCACTTCTTCTGCATTCGCCTTCGGCAAATTCGTGTGAACACCTTTGCGTGAACACCCCTCAAAGTGAACAAATTGACGTAAACGCCTTCAAGAAGACGCCGCGTGACCGGACAGGCAGTTCCCTGAGAGAATGAGGGATGCCAGACACCGCGATACGCTTCATCCAGACAGGTCCTTGATGCCGGACAGGCCCACCACCAACGTCTCGACGCGCGCGCTGGAGGTGTTCGCAACGCTTGCGAGCACGGGCAGCTTGCAAGATACGGCGCGCGCGCTCGGCATGAGCGCATCGACGGCCTCTCAACAGATCAGAAAACTCGAAGCCGCCCTGGGTTACACCCTCATCGACCACGCGCGTCGCCCGCTCGAACCGACGCAAGCGGGATACACCTACCTTGTGCATGTGCGCGAGGCGCTCGGGCATCTCCGGCAGGGCGCCATTGCTGCATCATTGACCGATCTTGCGAGTCTGCAGCGATTGCGTCTCGGCATCATCGACGACTTCGACAGCGAGGTGTCTCCACGCCTTATCGCGACTCTCGTCGGCACGCTCGAGCGCTGCGAGCTGTCGCTGTTGACCGCGCCGAGCAACCACATACTCACGGAGCTCGCCGCGGGGACACTCGACTTCGGTGTGGCCGCCCGTCCAGACGAGACATCGGACGGCATCGTCGAGGCACCGTTGCTACGCGATCCTTTCGTCATTGCGGTACCGCGTGGCAAGCTGCCAGGGCCGCCATCGTCATTGCAGGAACTGGCTGAGCTGCCATTCCTGCGCTATGGCGAGCAGCACTTTCTCGGTCGCCAGATCGCGGCCGAACTTGCCTGGCGGAGACTGACCTTGCCGGGTAGGATCTCGCTGGACAGCAACCAGGCAATGTTCGGCCTGATCGCGGCTGGCGAAGGGTGGGCGATCACCACACCGCTCGGCTTCTCGAGTGCAAGACGCTTCCGGAACCAAGTGGATCTGCACCCACTGCCGTTCACGGGATTCACGAGAGTCATCTCGCTCTATCGGGCGGACGGATGGAGCGACGATGTGCTCGCCATCATCGCGGGTTCTCTGCGCGAGAGCCTGCGCGAGCGGATTGTCGAGCCGAACATCGCGTCGCGGCCCTGGCTCGCCGACGCACTGACGACCGTGTCCCGATGAAAGCGTCCTGATGATCCTGACATGATCCCATGAAGGCGTCGTGCAACGCCGGTCGAACGAGTCGTATGCAGCGGCATTCGGTCGAATTCGCAAAGTCGGAATCCGGATCACGACTTTCCCGAATTCAGCCACGAAAATATTGACGCGAGGCTCTGTTGCGGGTGATTGTCCGGAACTCGTCAGGAACCATTGGGAGAACAGTATGAAAAGCCGCACCCGGGTCGTGGTCATCGGTGGCGGAATCGCCGGCTGCTCGACGCTCTATCACCTGACGCGCGAAGGCTGGAGTGACGTCGTGCTGATCGAGAGGGACGAGCTGACCTCGGGCACCACCTGGCACTCGGCCGCCCAGGTCACCAACTTCGGCATGACCCAGACCATGGTCGGCTTGAAGAGCCACTCGATCGCGCTCTACCAGGAGCTTGCCGCTGACCCCGAATACCCGGTCGGCTACCACCACGGCGACGGCGGCATTCGCCTCACCAACGATCCGCGGCAGATGGACGGCTACCGTCACTTTGCAAGCATGGCGCGCGGCATGGGGGTCGAATTCGAGATTCTCGATGCTGACGAATGCGCTCGCCGCCACCCACTGATTTCGACCGACAACCTGCTCGGCGGTCTCTGGGATGGGTCGGACGGCGACATCGACCCGGCACAGCTCTGTCAAGCGCTCGCACGCCGTGCGCGCGCCGCCGGAGCCGAGGTCTACCGCCACACGCCGGTCACGGGCCTGACCCAGCGGGCGGACGACAGCTGGATCGTGCATACCGACAAGGGTGATATCGACTGCGAGTTCGTCGTCAACGCCAGTGGCTATCGGGTCAACGAGGTCGGCGCGATGATGGGCGTCGAGCACCCCGTCACCTCGATGGAGCACCAGTATTTCCTGACCGATCCGATCGAGCAGATCAAGGAGCGCGATCGAAGGCTGCCCTTGTTGCGCTGCCCGATCTCGGACTTCTACTCGCGGCAGGAAAAGGATGGACTGCTCATCGGTTTCTACGAACAGGACTGCCGCACCTGGGGCATGGACGGGATCGACCCCGACTTCACCAGCGCCCTGTGCCCGGACGATCTGGATCGGGTCACCGACGTGCTCGAAGGCGTGTTCGAACGCATGCCGGTGCTTGCTGAAGTCGGCATCCGCTCGATCGTCAACGGCCCGATCACTTACACCATCGACGGCGCACCGCTGGTCGGACCGATTCCCGGCAAGCGCAACGCGTTCTGCATCATCGGGTTGCGCGCGGGGCTCGGCGAAGGTGGCGGCCATGGCTGGTTGCTGGCACAGCAGATCGTGCACGGCGAGGCCGAGTTCGATACCTGGGTCGTCGACCCACGACGGTTTGGCCCGCATGCCACGGTCGAGCTGTGCGCGCTCAAGGCGATCGAGGACTACCAGAACGAGTTCCGTTTCCACTACCCGCATGAGCACCGCCCGGCGGGTCGCCCGCTGAGGAGTACGCCGCTGACGTCGACGCTCGCCGCCGCAGGCGCCGAGTTCGCGCTGGTCGACGGCTGGGAGCGAATGGAATACGTCAAGCCCGACCCGGCGTTCAAGGAAACGCACGGCTTTCGTTTCAATGAGTGCTTTGACGTTGTTGCCAGCGAAGTACAGGCGGTTCGAGACGGTGTGGGCCTGACCGAGGTCAACGGCTTCAACCGCATCGAGATCACCGGGCCTGGCATCCACGAATGGCTCGATACGCTCTTTTGCGGCACGGTACCGAAGCGCACAGGCCGTCTCGGTCTTGGCTACCTGCTCAACCATCATGGCAATGTCAAGGGTGAGGCAACCCTCGCCAACATCGATGAAAACACGGTCTGGTACGGCTCCGCCGCGGCTTCGGCACGGCACGACAGGGATTGGCTGCTGCAGCACCTCCCCGCTGATAGCGGCATTCGACTCGAGTCTCTGACCGAGAGCTGGACCGCGCTGGTGATCGCCGGTCCTGCCTCGCGGGAGGTCCTGTCGAGTGTCGCGCGCGGCGACTGGTCCGTCGGCGCCTTTCCGTGGCTTTCAGCGCGCCGCGCCTTCGTCGGCGTGGCGCCTGCGGTGGTACTCGCCGTGAGCTTCAGCGGTGAGCTCGCCTATGAGATCCACGTACCCTCCAATATGCTCAGCGGCGTCTATGCGCGCCTCTGCGAAGCTGGCGAGGCACACGGCTTGCGCCTGTTCGGCTCCCGTGCGGTCGACTCCATGCGCATAGAGAAGGGCTTCCGTCACTGGAAGGCAGACCTCCTGACCGAGTTCGATCCCCTGGAATCGGCGCTCGACCGATTTGTCCGCCTGGAGAAGCCTGATTTCATCGGGCGCGAATCGCTCCTGGCCAAGCAGCAAGCCGGACCCAGCCAGAGTTTCGTCACGCTCGAGATCGATTGCGATCATGCACCCGCTCAAGGCGGCGACAGCATCGTTGTCGATGGTGACGTGGTCGGCACCGTGACCTCGGCAGACTGGGGTCACCGCGTGAACCGGAATCTGGCCATGGGCTTCGTGAAGCCTGCGCTTGCAACGATCGGGCAGTCACTGCAAGTCGAGGTGATCGGCGAAGCACAGCAGGCCACGGTGGTGCCTGCCTGCGCCTACGACCCGAGCTACGAGCGCATGCGTAGCTGACATTTGTAGCCAAGCAAGCGCGCGACTCTGACTCGATGCGGCCACCGGTGTCCCTGCGAGGGAACTGAAGGGGCCGCGCGGAGTCCACACGGGTAACAGGCTGTCATCGCAATGAACGGTCAGCGCGTATACGCTTGACAAGACCGGGTATCTGGAACAATTGCCCGGTTTCGACCAAGACCCCGGAGACGTTGCCATGTCCACATTCCAACCGGACCGCCGTGCCGTGCTCATCGCCGGCAGCACCTTGCTCGCCGCAGGCCTCACCGGCCTTGCCGCGCCGGCGCGCGCCAAAGGCCTCGCACCGACATCGACGATGCGCGGTGGTGCAAACAACTATCTTCCAGGAGCACCGATCGTCGAACGCATCGGCGGCGGCGGCTTCCTGATGAGCGGCCGCGTGCGCCGTGCCGGCGACGGTGCTCCCCTGCCCGGCCGGCGCATTCAGGTCTGGGCGCATACGACCGAAGGCCACGAGCGGGACCCGCACAGCCACGGCGCAACCCTCTCGGCAGAGGACGGCAGCTTTCAGCTCGATATGCCACAGATCGTTCCCGCCTTCGGGCAGGCGCACGGCCATCTCGCCTATGATGCCGAGCTCGACGACGGCAGTTTCGAGACGGTCTTCCTGCGTCCCTTGATGTCGAGCGCAAAGGACACGACCTTGCACGTCGAGTTCGTCCTCCAGCCCGCTTGAAGGAACGCACGATCACGCGTACGACGCTGAGCTGGATCGGTCTCACCTGCGCACTGATCGTCCCGTTCGCCATCGCCGCAACCAGCCCGCTCCTCGCCTGGCGCGAGCCGCTCTACATCGCCGCTGCCTTCGCCGGTGTGTTCGGCCTCGGCCTGCTGCTTCTCCAGCCCTTGCTGGCAGGCAACGCGCTCCCCGGCCTGACCGCCGGACGATCCACTCGCCTGCATCGGCTGATCGGCATCGTGCTGATCGCCGCAGTCGCCCTGCATGTGATCGGCCTGTGGTTCACGAGTCCACCGGATGTCGTCGATGCGCTCCTCTTCCGTTCTCCCACGCCGTTCTCGGTATGGGGCGTCATCGCGATGTGGGCCATCGTCGGCGCGGCGTTGCTCGCCGCCTGCCGACGTCACCTGCAGCGACACACATGGCGCATTGGCCACACGATGCTCGCCATCGTGACGGTCGCGAGTACCGCGGCACATGCGCTCTTGATCGAGGGAACCATGGGGGCGGTTTCGAAGGCGTTACTCTGCGTGCTCGTGCTCGGTGCGACGGTGAAGGTAGTCGTCGGAAAATGGACATGACTGACAGCCAACCGACCGAGACGTGACACGGAGCAGAGGAGACACATGACGATTGTTGCAGGAGCCGATTTCGGCACACTCAGTGTTCGGGTGACACTGATGGATTCGCATGAGCGCGTCGCGCTGGCCAGCGCTTCGAGCGCCTATCCATTGCAGCGCTCCGACACCGATCCCTTGCTGGCGACACAAAAGCACGAGGATCACATGCAGGCGCTGGCCGGCGCGATGCGCGAGGCCATCTCGCGTGCTGGCATCGATGGCCGGGAAGTCGACGCGCTCGCCTGTGACACGACCGGTTCAAGTGTGCTTTTCACCGATGAAGAGCTGCGCCCACTGGACGACTACTATCTTTGGTGCGACCACCGGGCGCATCGCGAGGCCGAAGCGATAACGCGAACAGCCCGGGAGCAGCAACTGGAGGCGATAGACTGGTGCGGCGGCGTGTATTCACCTGAATGGGGATACGCCAAGTTGCTGCATTTCCTCCGGCACAACCCGGACAAGCGCGATCGACTGGCCTGTGCGATAGAGCACTGCGACATGGTTGCGGCCACGCTTTGCGGCATTAGCGATCTCCAGCAGCTACCGCGCAGCGTCTGCGCAATGGGCCACAAGTGGATGTGGGGCGAACGCTTCGGCGGGCTACCATCGACCGCGTTCCTGCGTTCGGTAGATCCCTTGCTGGACGGTGCCAACGATCTCCTTGCCGGACGCTACCTCGCCTCCGACCAGCTCGCCGGAACACTCGAACCGAGCTGGGCAAAGCGCCTCGGCCTCAGGCCAGGCATTCCGATTCCAGTGGGGGCAATCGACGCCCATTGGGATGCGATCGGTGCGGGCTGCGGACCCGGCGACATCGTCAATGTCATCGGCACATCGACTTGCATTATTGCTGTTGCTGCTCCCGACTGCCCATCTATAGCCGGTCTGAGCGGACTTGCCCTGGGCAGCGTTCACCCGGCACTGACCGGCATCGAAGCCGGGCAAGCAGCAACCGGGGAACTGTTCGAGGCGATCGCGCGGCGTGCGGGAACCACCGTCGGAGCGCTTGCCGAATCACTGTCGGAATATCGCCCTGCCAGCACCGGTCTGCTGCGGGTCCCCTGGGACAACGGGGACCGAACCGTTCTCGCCCGCGCCGATCTGCACGGTATCTGTCTTGGCTGGCGCCTGGATCACGAAGCGCGCGACGAGCTGCACGCCGCGATCGAGGGGATGGCCTGTCACGTACGCATCATTCTGGAGCGAATGCAAGAAGGCGGCGTCGATACCTCACGCGTCATCAACGCAGGTGGCATACCCCAGAACAACGAGCTGCTGAACATCATCTATGCGAACGTCCTGGGGCGCGAAGTCCGGATACCGGCAAGCTCACCCGTCGGTGTCGGTGCGTGCATCATGGCCAGCCTGGCTGCAGGTGCGGCATCGTCGATCGACGAGGCACAAGCCAGGATGTGCCCCCTCTACCGGACGATCAAGCCCGATCCGGTCGCCGCCGATACCTATACGACACTATTCAATCTCTTTCGAGACGTGTATTTCAGCTTCGGTGAGAATCGATCCGCCGATCTCGGCGCCGCCGGCAATCGTGCAGCTGACCTGGGCGCCGTACTACCCGCACTTGCGCGTCTGGCACGTGACGCATAGCGCACGCTTTACGCGGAGTACTGCAGCTCGAGTATCTGGTTAGTCTATAGGCACCCAACCGTATCCTGCCTTCGCATTGAAGACGCACCGTACATATCCGGCGATTCGCGAACCGACCTTTCAATTCGACGGAGGCGCGCCCCTGAATCTCCGTTTCAACTCCCGAAAATGTCCGAACCGGTTTCGCGGGAATTCACCTGATATCCGATGTAGCCGCCCAACGTTATCCGGGTGAGGGTCGATGCCTGCCGCGGACACGACGTCGGCGAAAATGACCCGATAGCCTGTGCGCGGCAGCTATTGCCGCACTTGCATTTCATCGACAACAGGCTTGCCCTTCGCGACACGCCGCGCGGCGGCGAGTGCCTCGTTCCGCTGCGCCTCGTTGGCGACGAATCCGCCGAGCGTGACGGTGTCACCGTCGGCCGCAACGCTTACAGCTGCGGCGTCTACGCCGAGCACCTCTACCAGGGCGAGTTTGACGGCCGCTTGTTCACTCGCCTCGACAGTTGGTGACTGCTCGACTTCCGGATCGAGGCTAGCGCAGCCACCCTGACCCAATGCGACGACGATCACGAGCATCAGAACCGGATCGAGAGGTTTCGAGTATCCGAGTCGATTCGCCTCGCCGTTCGGTCGTCGAAGCTCTCGTCTCATCAGTCCAGCGCTCCGTCGATTTCCGAACAGAAGGGTGAGTCGTCGGCGCCTCCAAATTCGATCAACGGCAACAGAGCAAGCGCCGGGGCAGCGACCTGGGAGAGCAGCACCATGGCCGCAGCGCGAGCAGCCAGAGAACCGTCAACGCTGATCTCGGGCTTTGCGAACGTTCCGCCGACTTCGACGGCTGTACTTGCGGCGAGCAGGCTCCGATCCTTCGGGTGCGGCTCGAGCGTCAAGCCTATCTCTTCGCTGTCGAGATTCACTGTACCTTTGCCAAGAAAGACCGTGTCATCCGTATCGAGGATCAGATCGTTGATCGTCACGAGACCCGCCTCCGTGTGCAGATCGATGTAGGCGCAACGGATCGGCACCTGCTCTTCTCCCGGTACGAGAACATCACCGAGGCTCTGAAACAGATCCAGGCCGGCGAGCTCGATGAACACCGCGTTGACCGTGCCACCGCTCATCAGGAAGAAAGCGCCACCATCGAGAGTTCCGGCCAGCTCCGCACCACTTGCCCCCTCACCCCAGAGCTTGACCTTGCCGCCGAGCCGTCCGCCCGCATCGATCGCCTCTTCGGGCAGGTCAGCTTTCCGGAGCAGCTGCCCCATGTCGATTTGTGCAAGCTCCAGCTCGACGGCCGTGGTTACCGACAGCACATCCACATCACCCACCCGAAGCGGACCGCCCTCGGTGGGCTCGAATGTCAACTTGCCGCTGGCGTTTCCCCCGGCAGCCAACAGCTCGTCGATCGTGAGCGAAAGCCTTGCGGGAGAGAACTCGAGCCGAGCGTCGATTTCCTCGATCGGCAAAGCGTTGCTCGAGATACCGTCGACATCGAGATCGATCGCTCCCTGAAGGGCGTTGAACAGCGCATCGAGCGGCCATGGCGTATCGGGTAACAAGCGTGTGCCCGATCGGACTTTCACGGCGATCGTCTCGCCTTCCGGCTCTTGGTTCCTGCTCTCAACCCCGTCAGGGTTCACGCCGAATGTCGCAAGCAGTGCATCGACGTCAAGCTGCGAGACAATCAGATTCGCATACAGCGTGGGTGGCAAACTCTCACGATCGAAGCGCACGTCGCCACCGACGACGAAAGGGCTTGTCGTCAGATCGAAACGTCGCACGATCAGCTCGCTGCCTTCGCGCGTCACCGTTCCCGAGAAGCGAAGCGGTGCAAGCCCTGGCAGCTCGCGCGCGAGCAGCGTCTCGATTGCCACAAGATCGGGCGCTTCAACGGTCAAATCGAAATCCACCTCACGGAAGGCCGCGACATCACCGATGGAACCGTCGAGGGTGGCCGTCATAGCGCCGAATGTTGCGGTCAGATCAATCTCGATGCCTGCGTCAAGCAAAAGAGTTTCGGCCGGAGAAATGATGGCAAGCGAGACATTGGCCTCGACGTTCTCGATGTCGCCTGAGAGGTCGAGGCTCAAGGGCTGCCCACGGTCGAGAGTCGAGCCGCGCGCCTCTGCCGCAAGCGACGCTTCGCGTCCACTCACCGCGTCGTCCAGCCGGAGCGTCACGTTCTCGACCAGAAGCTGCTCTATTGCGGGTAGCGTCGGGAAGCTCGCTGCGGATGCGGATTCCGCCCGTTGCTCGACCGGAGCGGCCGCCCAGGTGCTCCGACCGTACTTGTCGCGCCGCGCAAGCACCGTCGCGTTGGCAAGCTGTACCCGCTCGATCAGCAGTTGCCCACGAAAGAGCGGCAAAAGCGCCACCTCGACATCAAGGTCGGCATCCCTGACCAGTGCCGCGAGTTCGTGTCCGTCGACGTCGACGTCAAGAATCCGAACCGACGGATGAAGGCTCAAGAGATCGAGCTCCAGCACACTGATCGCCACGGCGTAGCCCGTGGAGGTCTGCACCAGAAGCTCGATACGATCGGCCAGCCAGCGTGTCGGTACCAGCGCGATCGCAAGCGCAAGCAAGACGACTGGGATGAGCAGAGCGAGGGTAATACCGACCAGGACTCGTTGCATTGATCGGCTCTCGGGGCGTCATCTACCGCGCGTCAACTATCCCGCAGCTATCCCGCAGCGCGTGGAGCCACCAACATCGCACGAAACGCGGTACTCACACCGAAGCGGGGAAAAGATTACAGTCGCGGGCTGATAGTCTTCACCCGGCGAACCGTTTCTCCCAGGTCGAGACGCGACACGTCACGGAACCATCAGGAGACGCAGACATTCAGGCTGTCGGCCTCGCGATCGACAACAGCCGGGAAGGTCACCGTCACACCCGCCTGTGTGGTCGCCCCTTCGGGCCCGAATTCACCGCCTTCCGTCGGATCGAACGCCTCACCGATATAGCGGAACACGATGACGCCATTTGCCGTCGTGATCAGCACATCGTCAATGCTGTTGCTACCGGGGAGGCTGCTGCTGTCCTGAATATCGTAGCGATCGTTTCCGCGCGACGCGATCATCGTGGTCGTGATGACATGGCAATCTGCACCGCTACCGATGGCGTCCGCCTGATAGTCGTACTCGCTTACGCGACCTTCTGTATCAAGGGCGAAAAATCTGATATCCCTGCCGTCAGGGGTATCACGAGAGTGGTCCCACAAGCCGGCAAGCGACCCCGTATCACCGCTCTCACCAACCGGACGCTGATCGTCTGGCCCGTTGTCGGCGCCGTTGCCCGCCGCATCGACGCTCGCATCGTCGTCGGCCGTCATCGGCGTAACATCGGTATCGGTATCGGCGCCGGTAGCCGTGTCCTCGGCCGGAGAATCGTCCGCGTCCGGAGCGTCCGAAAACGGTCCTTCCTCTGCCGACCCTGACGAGGTGTCAGGGCTGGATGTCGTGTCGGTCGCATCCGGATCGACAACATCGGCGCCGTCCACGTCCGAAGGCGCTTCTGCATTCGTTGACGTGTTGGAATCACCGCCGCCGCAGGCGCTGATCGTCAGTGCGCAGACAACGGCCGTGTTCAGGGCGAGCTTGCGAACCATGGAAATCACCTTCTCCTTGTGAGCGCAGGATGTAGAGGGTAGTGGTGCGTCACCGTGATATCGACGCATCAGCAGACGTGGAAACGCCGCCGCGCGTCGTTCCGAGCGCGGCGGCGAGACCTTGTGCTACCAGAAACCGTCGTAGTTCGGGCTGTTGTCGAACACCGTGTTGGCGAGCAGTCGAACCTTTCGGTTACTCATGACGCCGGTGCCGAAACTGTGTGCCACGGTCGTGAACGAGATCAGGCCGCTGGCGTTGTCCTCGAACTCGATGCCATTGCCGGGGCTCGGCGCAATGTCGCCACCCGGTGTCGCGCCCAGCGAGCCGGACTTGCGATAACCACTCGAGTTCACCTGCGAGTTGGTCACGACAACCTTCGAACTGCCTTGTGCCAGGATGCCGTAGTTGACATTACTGTCGAGGCGAACATCATCGAGCGTCACGCGGCTTGCCCCACGTACAACGATGCCGGTGGTCCAGTTGCGGCTGACGATGTTTCTGATCTCGACCGGGAAACTGCCGTCGGTGTGCACGATGATACCGGGCTGTTGCTGACGGGTATTGTTCGCGTCGGCATCACCGCCGCCCTGAAACGCTTCGACGATCGCATCGACGCCGGGCGCAGCTTCGAGCACCGACACACCGGCTCCGCGCAGGACGACTTGCTCCATGAAACGCCCCGAAGTGACGATCATGACGCGGCCGTTGTCGCTGACACCCGCAACCCCGGCGCCGATCGTGCCGAACACCTGGTCGCCGTCGCTGTTTTCGTCCTCACCGATCAAGCCATCGCCGTCGAAGTCCGCCTCGCCTTCCACCAGTACCGTGTGGTTGGCGAAAGCGGGATTCGATAGAGCCAGACTTGCCATAAAAGCAACACTGCCCAAGGCTTGTGCCAAGGTTCGAACTCGAAAATCCGTGATCTTTTTCAACGTGCCTTCTCCTGAGAATTGAACGCATGCATGACTCCGCTGCGATGACACGTCGGAAGCAAAGCCCCATCGCCGGATACCGGAGTACAGGGAGCACTACGGCCCGATTGCACGTCGAGATGCAGTCAGGCATGTTTTTTCGCTCAATCGCCAGGGGGTGCAAGCAATGAAGGATCTGTTGCGAGCGGGCCATCCAAGGCCCGCAGGAAGGCTTCGAGTTCGACGAACTGCGACTCCTCCAGCGACAGTGGCTCCAGATCATCACTGATCAACGTCGCACGGGCCTCGTCGTAGTGCTCGAGAACGTCCCGCAGCGTAGCGAAACTTCCGTCGTGCATATACGGCCCACCGCTCGACGCGATATTGCGCAACGACGGCGTACGAAAGGCCGCGACCAGTTCGATACCGGAATACTTGACGAAACGCAGCTCGCGGCAGGCGGCAGGATCTGCGCCCGAGAATTTTCCGAGACAGTTGAATTCATCGTCGAGCAACGCCTTCACGCCCTCGACACGGCCACGATCCTCGGGCAGCCGATCTGACGGAAACACACCGGTGTTGTGAAATTCGTTGTTGGTGAGCAAGGGGCCGTTGTGACAGTGCATGCAGCGAGCCTTGTCGATGAACAACTTGAGGCCTGACACCTGTCGCTCGTCCAGGATCTGTTGTTGGTCGGCACTGTCCGCGTCGACAATGCCCCTGACGTATCGATCGAATGGCGCAGCACCCGGCACGAGTCGACGCTGATAGGCTTCGAGGACGCGGCCCAGGTTGGCGAATACTGTCGATACCTGATGTTGATCTGCACTCGACATCGCTTGCCAGACGGCGAGCTCCTCGGGCGTCCCGAGAGGACCACCGGACAACGGAAAACGCGCCCGGTCAGTCGTGTCCGGAAGCGCCCCGAAGAGCGACTCGTAGCGAATTCGATAGTCGGCATCGTTCGCGATCAAGTGCAGGTATCCCAACCGTGTCCCGCCATGTTCCGCCGGGTGCTCGAGCGGCTCCAGCGCCTGTGACCAGAGACTGTCACGGCGACCGTCCCAGAACAGCCAGGGGCTCCATGCCACGCCGACAAGATTCATCGTTCGGCGGCGCGTTTCACCGATGGCGCGACCACGGGCCAGTCCATCGCGGAAGCCCCTATCGGGCTGGTGGCAGGTGACGCAAGCGACCGCATCGGTCGAGCCGAGCTCTCTATCGAAAAACAGCCGGTGGCCGAAGGCGACGGCATCCGGGTCGTCGGCGACCGGGTTGCCCGGTGACGCCGGCAGCGGCGGCAGCGCATCGATCGACAGCGATTGCAGGACGCGAATCTCTTCGTCGGTCCACTTGTCACCGGCCAGTGCGAACGGGCTGCAAGTGATGAAGAGCGCGGCTGACAAGGCAAGGACGGTTCGGCGCGATCGTGACATCTTTACAGTACCCGAGCTGCGAGCGCAGCAAGCAGGGCGAGGGGCGCGGTCGATGCGGGCAACCCAAGGGAACATGATCGCGTGGTGATCGCGCGACTACAGCATCAGGTTGAACGTGACGGAATCCGTCGTGCCGTCGGCGTCAATGCCGAAGGTGACCGTCCAGTGGCCGGGCATCTGAAACTTCACGCCCTCGAGCAGATATTTCCCGTCACCGAGTGCTTCGGTGATCCGCGGCGCCGTCGGCAGTCCGTGATTGTGCATCGGCATGCCACCGTCGACATCGATCGCGGCATCGTCCACCGGTGTCCCGTCTGCCGTGTTCAACGAGACGACCCAGGCATGCAGACTGTTGAGCGGAATCGGCTCCACGCGGCTTTCGATGGCCACGTCGAAGTGACCGTTGTCGCTGGTTCGGTTGGTCGCGGTATCAGGTTCGGCTGCGCGCAGGTCGGTCACGAACAACAACCCGATCAGAGTCAGGATGAAAAATGCGCTGCTTGCCAGGAAAAGTGACGCCTGCGCACTCTTGCCATGGCGACGATCGATCGCTGCAGTCTGCAATGCTATCGGCGAAGGACACAGAGTTTCGTCCATTGATGCCTCCCTGGTCTTGGTATCCCGGGTCTCGGCACTCCTTGTCTTGTCGTTCATGTTTTTTCGTCCCCCTGACCTGGTCTGGAAATTCTCGTTCTGTAGCGGCGAATATTCTCATCGCGGTGCGTAGTGGTTTGCCCGCCACGTTGTCATACGCACGCCGGCACCACGATGATGCAACGATGATCGTCGAAGTAAAAGGCCTGGACCCGTTTCTACTAGCTACATCTTCCATTTCTGCAGATCGATTCATCAACTTCTACATTCTCCAGGCGCGATGCATCTCATCCGCATCCGCAGACGTAGCTTCCAGATGACCTTCGGTAGCGACAACTCTATTGACAGGTCGCCGTTGAACCGCCATCGGGCTATCCAGACCAGCCGGGATGGTTTACAGCCAACATGTCGACAGGATGGGATGACAGGAGAATGAACAATTCGGTGATGACCTCGATCAAGAAAGAAATTGCCGCGAACGGCCCCGCGACGAGCAATCGCGACTCGAGTGCTCGGGTCGCGCGCTCACGGCACGACAAGACCGTGCTCGCCGTCATGACGAGCATGCTCTCTGCAGCGGTGCCGGCAGTCGCGCTCGCATCGTCGCACGCCGAAGCGCCGTTCGTGAAGTCCCGCCCGAAGCTTGACGCCAGTGACTTCTACCTGTTCTCGAGCTACGAGGATGGGCGAGAGAATTACGTCACGCTGATCGCGAACTACATCCCGTTGCAGGACGCCTATGGCGGCCCGAATTTCGCGGCCATGAACGACAACGCGATCTACGAACTGCACATCGACAATGATGGCGACGCCGTGGAAGATCTCACCTTCCTGTTCGATTTCGACAACGGGTTGCGTAACGCCGGCGAGGGGCTCTCGTTGCAGATCGGCGACCAGACAGTGGCCGTACCGCTGAAGAACATCGGGCCGCTCGGCAACCTCGACAACCGAGACGTGCTGAACGTCAACGATACCTACTTCGTTGGCATCACCACCGGCGACCGTCGCAGCGAATCCCCAGCCTGGGCAACGCGCTCGGATTCCGGTACGCGGATCTTTGCCAAGCCCTACGACTACGTCGGCACCAAGTCCTTCCCCGGTGGCTACGACAACTACGTGCGCAGCATCACCAACTCGGGTGATATCTACTATGACGTGACCTTCGAACAGTGTCCCGAAGGCGCGCAGGACGGTCGTGTCTTCGTCGGCCAGCGCAAGGACAGCTTCTCGATCGCGCTTGCCGAGATCTTCGACCTGGTCAACATGGTGCCGCTGGTCGATGCCCTGCCGGACGATCCGGCGCGCAACGACCTGGCCGACAAGAATGTCACTACGCTTGCCGTCGAAGTGCACAAGGACTGCGCGGTCGGCGACGGCAACGGTGTCATCGGTGGCTGGACCACAGCCAGCGTGCGAGCCAACCAGGCATTGCAGGCCGAGCCCACCTACCGTCGTCCGGTGCGCTACTCCGGGCAGTATCAGCAGGTCTCACGGCTCGGCTCACCGCTGGTCAACGAGGTGGTGATCGGTCTGCCGGACAAGGACCGCTTCAACGCGAGCGAGCCGAAGGATGACGGCCAGTTCGCCACCTACGTGACCCATCCGACGCTGCCGGCGCTGATCGACGCGCTGTTCCGCGAGCCGCTCGGCGCGACCGACAACATCGCGCCGTCGAACCTGCCACGAATCGACCTGGTGACCGCGTTCCTGACCGGTTTTGCGGGTGTCAACCAGATGGCGACGGTGACCCCGTCGGAAATGCTCAGGCTGAACACCGGCATCCCGGCCACCGCAAAGGACGATCAGGCGAATCTCGGCGTCGCCGCCGGCGACCTGGCAGGCTTCCCGAACGGCCGCCGTCCGGGTGACGACATTACTGACATCGCGTTGCGGGTGGTGATGGGTGCACTCTGCCACCCGATTGGCGTGGATCTCGACGCAAGCGGTACGGCTGGCGATGCGGGTGACAACCTTGGTCTTTGCGCGCCGGAGGACGCACCTGTCGGCACGGCTCCGCTGACCGACGGCGCACCGCAGAACGCCGGCCAGTTCGATGCGACCTTCCCCTATCTGACGACGCCGGTCACCGGTTCACCCTCGGGGGCAGCGAGCATGCCCACCGATCCGGGCGAACCCGCCGCGCCGATGGAGCCGTCACAGCCGATGGTCCCGGATCAGCCGGGATCCCCGGAATCACCACCCATGACCCCGGATCAACCGACTGCACAGGACGACGGTGATTGTCCAGTCGATGCCGGTAGCATCTTCGCGGGATCGCCTTCGGACACGGAACTCGAGCTCGTCTGGGCAGCAGCTGCACCCTCGGCAGGAGTTACCGGCTATGAGGTCTTCGTCGACGGCAGCCTCTTCCTGACGACCAATGATCCCACAGCGACGATGGGCAGTCTCGATCCGGCCACTGACTACTTCGTGGAGGTCGTACCGGTCAGCAGCGACGGTGATCGTTTCGATTGCCTGCCGCCCCTGACGTTGTCGACATCGGGCTGAGCTTCACCAATGCGCTGGTTCCGGCCGCAAGCAAGGTGCGTCCGGGACCGCTCTTCAAAACGCGTAGGGAATTCAATCGGCCAACGATCGAAATGAAGCGACGGCCGCCTGTGCGCGGCCCAGCGTGACGCGTCGACTCCACTCCGCTATCGTGCCTGTGGGTCGGTGACGAGCACGAGGCAACCGCGATGAGTTCAGACGTTCCTACGACAATGCAGGCCATGGTCCTGACAGGCCATGGCGGGCTCGATCGTCTGGTGCTTCACGATGACTGGTCGGTGCCGCAGCCGGGCACGAACGAAGTTATGATTCGCGTAGCGGCCTGTGGCCTGAACAACACCGACGTCAACACCCGCTCGGGCTGGTACTCCAAGACCGTGACCGACGCGACGACCGGTGGCGCCTATTCGCAGGTCGATGAGAAAGATCCGAGCTGGGGCGGAGCGCCGATCACGTTTCCCCGTATCCAGGGCGCGGATGTCTGCGGTACGGTCGTCGCCTGCGGCGACGGCGCGGATGACACCTTGCTGGGCAAGCGTGTCATCACCGACAACTGGCTGCGTGACTGGAACGAGCCGATGAACCGCGAGCGGACCGGATACTTCGGCTCGGAACGCGATGGCGGATTCGCCGAATACACGACGATCGACTTCCGAAACGTCGGCGCCATCGACTGCGAACTCACCGGCGCAGAGCTCGCGACCTTCTCATGCTCGTACAGTACCGCCGAGGGCATGCTCTCGCGGGCGAATGTAGGCGACGCCGATACGGTGCTCGTCACCGGAGCGTCGGGTGGCGTTGGCTCGGCACTCGTGCAGTTGGCAAAACGTCGTGGCGCCAGGGTCGTCGCCCTCGCCTCGAAAGCCAAGCACGACTCCCTGGCAACGCTTGGCGCTGATGCACTACTGCCGCGTGAACCCGACAACCTGAAGCAGGCACTACGCGATTCAATCGATGCGGAGTCAGTGAGCGTGATCGCCGACATCGTCGGCGGACCGGCGTTCCCGGGGCTGATCGACGCGCTCGCGCGTGGCGGTCGCTACACCTGTTCAGGTGCGATCGCAGGACCGATGGTCGAACTCGACCTGCGCACACTCTATCTGCGCGATCTGACGTTCTCGGGCTCGACGGTCGTCGCGCCAGAGATCTTCAGAGACCTCGTCGGTTACATCGAGCGAGGCGAGATCCGCCCGCTACTCGCGGCAACCTGGCCTCTGGTGAAACTTCACGAAGCGCAACAGGCATTCATCGACAAGCAGCATGTGGGCAATATCGTCGTCACGATGGATGGTGCCCATTGAGCCCGTTGTGCATCGAAGTGACGTTATCCGGTAGCTACCGCGCCAACACGCCGGCCAGACCAGCCGCGAACAATGTCAGGAGACACAGCGCAGCACGAACGATCAACTCGCGGCGCATGGCCAGTCGACGAAGATGAGATGCAGAACGGGAACGCGGCACCCGACGCCGGTCTGCCGCTCCACGACGGGCATCCGCATCGGGCCTCGAAGGAATCCTTCGCGCTGATTCTGCTGGAATATGCACTTGCATGGGATCAAGCGTTTCAGTAAATAACTCGACGCGTCGGTACACAGGTGTTGGACGGTATCGTCAAAAACCGTGCCATTGCCTTGGCAGATCACTCGACTTCAGTGGCAGCTAGCACCCTGTCGAGCAAGCAAATCCGGGACCGGATGCGGTGACTTTCGCATTACCGTATGACCAAGCGATGAAACGGTGACTCGAGAATAGCGCCCGTGAATTTCCCCGGCCGCTCAGTTACACGCGTTGACTCAAGATTCGAGCTCTGAGCGCCAGACGCCCTGGGCGATCGGGCGCCTGGCAAGACGTGGCGTGGGCACCGGTTGGCCGAAACGTACAATACAGCGCAGCCCCTGCCATCCTAGTCTGCGTTCTCCACACACATTGTCCGACAGGAGACAGACATGATCAAACCGATGACCTTGTTTCCGGTATACGTTACCGACCGGCTCGACGCTCAGAAGGCATTCTACGAAACACACTTCGGGTTCAAGCCGGTCTTCTTCGATGCCGACTTCTACCTTCATCTGCTGCACCCCGATGCGGGCATCCAGCTTGGTTTCCTCCGGGAAGATCACCCGTCACAGCCAGAATTCCTGTTTCACCAGGCAGGAAGGAACGGCATGGTGATCAGCCTCGAAGTCGCCGACGTCCGTGCCGCAGTCGCGACCGCAGAATCGGCCGAGCTCGACTTCGCAATGCCCTTCAAGGAGGAACCCTGGGGTCAGAAGCACTTCATGGTGCGCGATCCGGCTGGATTCGTCGTGGACATCGTCGAGCACGAGACGCCCTGACGGATGGGGCCGATGCGTTCACGGGTACAGCGCGACGAGAAATTCGAAACTGAGAATGGCTAGCCCGGTGTCGGTGAGCACCAGCGCTTCGATAAACGCGGGCGATTCCCCTCGACGGCAAGTTCCGGCGGCAGGCCGGCCGGCGCAGTAGAACTCGAAGACAAGCAGCGTCGCACGTGCTCGTCGACTGTCATCACTCCCCATCCACTCCGGACACAACCCGGCATTGCTGATCGTCGGGCAGTGTACCGTCTAGCAGGAAAGCGATCACCGCGTCGTCAACGCAGGCACTCTTGTCGGAAAAAACAGCCGTGTGTCCTGCATGATCGGACAACAGGGCGAAACCGCCGATCGCTTCGGCCATCAAGGGTGTCCATTCAGCAAGAGTGCTTATATCGCTGCTGCCGCCGATAACCAGCGATGTCGGGGCATCGGTCGTCAGCATGGGATAAACAGGATCGAGAGCCTCCGGCCAGCCGACGCAACTTGCGACCAGCGGCACGAGTGCCTCTCCGAACAGATCCGAACGCGCGTCGAGCTCGGCCATCGTGGCGACAAGAGAGTCGAAGGTCGGACGCACCGGGTCGTCGGCACAGATCACGGCATGCTGCACGGTGTCGCTGTCGAAGACAACGGGGTCATCATCGTCGTTTATGGATTCATACTGATCCATCAAATCCAGCAGGGGCGCACTCTCGCCATCGAGCGCGAAGCGAATCAGCACAGGGCCGACCAATTCGGCAACCCTCGGATCCTGGACCGCTTCCGTGAGGAGCATTGTAAAAATGTCCAGAGACATCTCGTCCTCGCCGTCGATCAAGGACAGTAGACGGTTCTTGAAGGCCGACGGTAGCGCGTCACGCTGACAGTCCGGCAGAAGCGTGCCGCACTGATCGAACAGTTGCTCCAGGTTGCGTTGAAAACCACTGGCCTGACCAAGCGCCATGACTTCGGTCTCACCCGTCGGCAGCGTGCTACCGTCGAGCACGATTCGCCCGCTTTGCTCCGGGTAGCGCTGAAGGTACAGCGCCGCCAATCGGCTCCCATAGGAATATCCGATGAAATTGAGGCGTTCAGCCCCGAGAGCCTGTCGGAGCATCTCCATGTCCTCGACAACGGAATTCGACCCTAGCCAGGACAGTCGATCGCCATACTCGCTTGTACAAGCGTCGACAACTGCCAACGAATCCTCGATCAGTTCCGACAGATCGTCAGCGTCCCTCGGATAATCATCGAGATCATCAATCCCGAATTGCTCGCAGTCGATTCTTTCACTTGCACCAATACCACGCGGATCGAAGCCGATGACATCGAAGCGCGCGCGAATCTCTGCTGGTATGTTGTCGAGCTCCAGGAACGTTCGGACCGATTCGGTACCTGAGCCCCCGGGCCCGCCGGGGTTCAATAGCAACGGCTCGCCTTCCGTTTCTCCAGTCGAGGGGAGCCGAACGAGATCGACGGCAATGGTCCGGCCGTCCGGCGCATCGTGCACGAGTGGCACAGACATCGACGCACAGTCAAGCATTGGCTTGTCGAGACAGGGCTGCCAGGCAATGCTCTCCGGCGTCGAGCCTGAATCGTCGTCAAGAGCGGAATCACCAGCGCTGTCCGAGCAGCCGCCGATGACGGCGGCAAGAGACACGGCGACAGTCGATTGCACGAGCAAACGGACGGTACCGGAATGTATTGAAGGACGGTGATATGACATGGGTGGCTCCTCTGTTGATTAGAGAAGTCAGTCTGTCGCGTTCGCCTGCGCGTTCTTGTAACGGTGTGTAGATTTCAGCGGCGACTCAATCAGGTCACGCACAGTGTCGCCGGTCAGACTCCCGTCAAGCCTGCCGTCGATCCCGCTCAGCGCGCTGGTGTACCAGGAAGGCGGTAATCTCGTCAGCCGGCAGCGGGCGACTGATCAGGTAACCCTGGATCTCGTCGCAACCGAGCTGGGCCATTGTCTCGAGCTGCTCGTTGGTCTCGACACCTTCTCCCACCACACGCAGCTTCAGCGCGTGGGCCATCGTGATGATGGATTCCACGACCGCGCGATGTCGCTCACCACCAGCCATCGCGACAACCAACGAGCGGTCGATCTTGATGGTATCGAGGGGCAGATCGGCGAGTAGTGACAACGAAGTGTAGCCAGTGCCGAAGTCGTCGATCGAGATGCCGACGCCGGCCTCGCGCAATCGCTGAAGGGCCTGCCGTGCGTCTTCGGGACAATCCAGCACCGACGTCTCGGTCAGCTCGATCTCCAATTGACGCCCGGCAACGCCGTGCCGCTTCAATGTCTCGATCGTATCGTCCACGAGCGTTTCCGCGCGCAGCTGCATCGGCGAGACATTGATCGACACACGCAAGTCGTCGAAGCCCATTGAACGCCACACGAGTATCTGCTCGAGCGTTCGATCGAGCACCAGGTTCGACAGCCGCTGGATGAGACCGTTGGCTTCGGCCACGGCGACGAACACGTCCGGTCGAACAAAGCCGCGTGTCTCGTGGTTCCACCGCAGGAGTGTTTCCATGCCCGTCACCCGCCGTGTCGCAAGGTCGAACTTTGGCTGAAAGTACGTTTCCAGCGCACCGGTCTCGAGCGCATCATGCAGATCCGATTCAAGACGAATGTAGTCGTGCGACTCGTCGTCGAGATCGGCCGAGGCGAAAGCGTGCGTGACCTTGCCGGCCTTGCTCGCCGCCGCTGCACGCGCTTCGCTCGCTTGCTCGAATAACGCCGCTGCTTCGGCGCTGGCCTGCACGCTGGACAGGACGATACCGATGTTGGCACCCAGATAGATCTTGTCGCCATCGAGCATGAACGGCTGCGAAAGTAGACGCCTCAGGCGGGCGACGACGATCAACGCACTGCCTGCGTCGGTCAGATCGGAGAGCAACACGCCATACTCATTTGAAGTGATTCGCGAGAGACTGTGATCGGCGGTGATCCGGGAGACCAGATCGCTCGACCGCAGCCCCGCCTGCAAGCGCTCCACAAACGCGACAACGAGCGCGTCACTTGCCGCATGGCCAAACGTCGAGACGACACGACCGAGATCGCGAAGTTCGAAACTCATGACGCCGAGGAGGCTTCCAGTTCGTTCGGCGCGAACGAGTTCGTCGGTGACGCGCTGCAGGAACAGGACGTGCATCGGCACGCCGGTCAGCGTGTCGAACTCACGCATCGCGACGATCTCACGTTCGCTCTTGCGCAACTTCGCCTCGAGCTCGTGCAAGCGGGCCAGCGCCTGATCGCTGTCCGACGTGCTTACGGACGCCAGCATTTCAACGACAGGCGCTATCGCCCCTTCACACCCGTGAATCGAGACACGATTGCGCCCCCCTTGTTTGGCGACATAGAGCGCCTGATCCGCGGCATCGAGGATACTTGCCACACTGTCGAGGTCAGTGATGCGTTCGGCGACACCGAAGCTCGCCGACAGTGTCGGCACAGGAAGTTCGTCGTCAGCCGCGAGTGCGATGACAGCGATGCGCACGCGCTCGGCAACATCGAAAGCTGCCTCTGCATCGAGACCGGGCAGGAGCAATACGAATTCCTCCCCGCCATAGCGCGCGACCAGGTCGTTCTCTCGACAGGCCTTCTGCAACGCATCCGCTACGGCACGAATGACCGCGTCACCAGCAGGATGCCCGTACGTGTCATTGACCTGCTTGAAGTGATCGATATCAGTCATGATGCAACTGAGCGGCGCGCCTTCGGTACGCGCGTGCTCGAGCATGTCATCGAGTCGCTCGAGCAACGTTCGACGATTGGCGATGCCCGTCAAGGGGTCGGTCGTCGCAAGCAGCTCGAGCTGAACGTTTCGTGCCTCTATCGCATCGCGGGAATGCCGTAGTTCACGCAAGGTCGTGGCGAGCTCGGTGTTCTTCTGCTCGATCAATGTCATGTCGTCGAGCGTCACCAGTACACCGCGGCGTCCAGTCGAGTCGCTTCCCACCGGCGCACAGCTGACTGAATACAGCCTTGATTCTCCTGCCGCACCACGCAGTCTGAGCATTTGATCGGAGGCAACCAGACCACTGTGCAGCGTGGTCACCCACGGCGCCTGCCAGTCCCTGCTCATCTGCCAGTCGAAGGCCTCCTCCATGGAAAGACCAGTCATCGCCTCTGACGGTCGTTCGACGATGGCCGCTCCGGCATGGTTGATCATGACGATGCGCAGTCCCTCGTCGAGTATCACAACTCCGGCACTGAATAGATCGAAGGCGGAGTCGACGCGCTCCGGTACGGCACGGCCCGGATCAAGCTGTACGAGTACCTTGCCGAGAAACAACCCGAAGCTTGCCAGAAAGCCGATGGCGACGAAGGCAAACCAGACGAACTCGTCCTGCGCGCTCCCGTAGGGTGCGAAGGCGATGCGAACCTCTCCCCACGGTGCGTTGTTGCGGAAGATCGGCACATCGAGTCTCGTGCCGCCGGACAGCCCGGGCTCTTTCTGGAGCAGTGCGAAATCACCCCGTCGCACCGGTATCCTTCCATCGTGCAGTATCAGAGCGACAGCCTGCGTGTCGGCGCTTCGGGCGGCAAAGTCTGCGACAGCCTTCTCGACGGTGTTCGACGTGCCGACACTCGCGACCGTCGACAGTTGCTCGACCAGAGCGGCGGCGACTGCCTTGCGTGATTCGTGAATGCTTCTGCGCGGGTCTTCGCGCAGGTTCAGAAAATCCGCGACAAACAGAACACTCAGGCTCAGCAACATCAGACTCGCACTGAGTTGAAGCGGCCGGGCGACATGACGCGGGAGCGAGAGTGAACGCAGACTACCGATGAGTTTCTCAAGCACGCCGGCGATAGTCACCAGCGTCACGATCCAGGGCACCGTTCGGCGGCTCGACGGGCTCGCCTTCTGGATCTGACTGTTCGTCCTCCTGGCTGCGATCCCCGCTGAAGATCAGAATCGGCACCGGATCGAGCGGTCGCCAAAGCGGCATGGCGGCCATCGCTGCGGCGAGCAGCAGGCGCGATTGAAGTAACCAGAAAGCTGCGCCGAGGGAAAATGTCACACCAGCGGCCGTGGCAGCCGTCAATACAAGTCGCTGGTTTGCTGCGGCGAGCGACTCGAGCTCGTCCATCTGGCGACTCATCAGGTCGATCGCATCGCGAACTTGCGCCGGCATCGGGAGTGGCATGCGCAAGTCCAGTGGTGGCAGCGCGCTCAGTTGCCGTGGCGTTTCATCAGCAACGAGCTCGATTGACAGTTGCCGGATCGTCCCGTCGGCCAAGATCGCATCGACTACGTCAAACTGCTGCTCCGCGTTCAATTCAGCAAAGCGGACGGGCGCTCCTGTGGATAGCGTGTCTGGTGCGGAAGCAGACGTCGACTCACTGTCCATGTCTAATTCTCCCGACCGCTCCATTGTCGGCTCGATATCATCCGGATTACGCTCGACCAGACTAACGGGTTCGACCAGAGTCAGAGGAACAGCCGCACCGAGCAACGGTTCGCCCACGTTGATATCCGCCGCTTCTACCGTGACCGTCAGGCGTCCTACCGCGGACAATCCGGCGGCATCGACGACGCGTACGTCGAAGACATGCATACCGACGAGCGGGTCAGCGGCGAGCAGGCGGCCATCCGACAGTAGCGAGAAACCGCGGCCATTCCCGTCGTCTTCAGCACCGAGGAGCTCGAACGCAAGCCGGTCGCCATCATCGGGATCCGAAGCGTTCAGCTGCCCGACCGGGCCGGCATACCCTTCGGATACCGCGAACCGACCCTCCGCGATCGAGGGTGATTCATTGACATCCGCGGCGACGATCGAGAATTCCACGCGGCTGACGCCACCCGTCCCGTCGAACAGGATGAACTCCAGATCGTATCGGTTGTCGCCATTCGCGTCGCGCGGGGATTCGAAGTCGAGCGGCGCCAGTGACCACACTTCCCCGGTTACCGGATCGATGTCGAACAGCGCGGCATCCGCGCCGCCAAGCGCGAACATGATCTGCTGACCATCGACGTCCGTGGCTTCGATGCGCAAGGTCTTGACGACGTTTTCGTCGATCGACGTCCAACCTACCGTTATCGCAGGTCCGTCGATGACATCCGGACGAATGGGGCTATCCGGACTTGACGGCGCGATGACCGGTAGATCGTTGACCGGCGTGACCTCGATGATCGCGCTCGCCGTCACGCGCTGGCCAAGCGCGTCCTCGAGTCGGTACTCGAACCGGTCTACGCCATTGAAATCTGTATCGGGTCGGTACTCGAGTGTGCCGTCCTCGACGACGACGAGCGTGCCATGCGCCGGCGCCGTGACATCCACGAGACGGAGCGACGTACCTTCGGGATCCGAATCATTCGCCAGCAACTCGGTCGCAACATCGATGATCCGAGCGGTGTCTTCTTCTGTCGTCAGCGTGTCGTCACGACCCACGGGCGCTTCGTCGACATCCTCAACCGTTACCGCAATCACCTGGCTGCCGATCGATATCCCGTCACTGACGCTTACCTCGACGTCATAATTCTCTTTTTTCTCGTGATCAGGCGCCGACAAGAAAGCCAGCTCGCCTGAACTCGCGTCGATCGTGAAGGCCGCCTGATCCGCACCACCGCTTACCGAATAGGTGGCGGAGTCATTGGCATCAGCATCGGCATCGGAATGAGTGACCGTGAGGACAGCACTCGTGTTCTCAGGCACCGACACGGCAACGGCCGAGGTGATGATCGGCGCGTCGTCGGTACCCGTGATGGTGACGGTGATCTGCTGCGTCGAGCTGTCCGTCGCTGTATAGGTGATCGTGTCGGTGACGCTGCCACCGGCATCCAGATCCTGCACAGCGCTCTGGTCAAGCGTGTACGTCCACGTTCCACTCGTGAGTTCGAACGTCCCGTAAGCGTTGTCACCGTTGGTGGCGGCGACGTCGGCGAAGCTCGGTGAGTCGTTCCCATCGACGTCGCTGATCGTGATAACACCGGTGGCGGTCTCCGGCGCATCACCGACGTTCCCTTCCGTGACCGCTCCGACAACCGTGCCGGTGATCACTGACGCGTCATCAGCGCCCGTGATCGTGACGGTGATCTGCTGCGTGGAGCTATCCGTTGCCGTGTAGGTGATCGTGTCGCTGACGCTGTCACCGGCATCAAGCGCCTGTACCGCACTCTGATCCAGCGTATACGTCCACGTTCCGCTCACCAGGGCGAAGGATCCGAAACTATTGTCACCGTTGGTGGCAGCGACGTCGGCGAAGCTTGGTGAATCGTCACCGTCCACATCGCTGATCGCGATCGCGCCGGTGGTGGTCTCCGGCGCATCACCGACGTTCCCTTCCGTCACCGCCCCGGCGACCGTGCCGCTGATCACCGACGCATCGTCACTACCCGTGATCGTGACCGTGATTTGCTGCGTCGAGCTATCCGTCGCCGTATAGGTGATCGTGTCAGTAACACTGTCACCAGCATCGAGCGCCTGTACCGCACTCTGATCCAGCGTGTACGTCCACGTCTCGCTTGCCAGCGTGAAAGATCCGTAGCCGTTGTCGCCGTTGGTGGCAGCGACGTCGGCGAAGCTTGGTGAGTCATCACCATCGACATCACTGATCGCTATCGTGCCACTCGCGGTCTCCGACGCGTCGCCGACATTGCCTTCCGTCACCGCCCCGGCGACCGTGCCCGAGATCACCGAGGCGTCATCGGTACCGGTGATCGTGACCGTGATCTGCTGCGTCGAGCTATCCGTCGCCGTGTAGGTGATCGTGTCGGTGACGCTGTCACCAGCATCGAGATCCTGAACGGCACTCTGATCCAGCGTGTACGTCCATGTCTCGCTTGCCAGCGTGAACGATCCGTAGCCGTTGTCACCGTTGGTGGCAGCGACGTCGGCGAAGCTTGGTGAGTCATCGCCGTCTACATCACTGATCGCTATCGCACCGGTGGCCGTCACGGGCGCATCACCCACGTTACCTTCGGTCACTGCGCCGGCGACCGTACCCGAGATCACCGACGCATCATCGGTACCGGTGATCGTGACCGTGATCTGCTGCGTCGAGCTATCCGTCGCCGTGTAGGCGATCGTGTCGGTGACGCTGTCACCAGCATCGAGATCCTGCACTGCACTCTGGTCGAGCGTGTACGTCCACGTTCCGCTCACCAGGGCGAAGGACCCGTAGCTGTTGTCACCGTTGGTTGCAGCGACATCCGCGAAGCTCGGCGAGTCATCCCCATCGACGTCGCTGATGGCGATCGAGCCACTGGCAGTCTCCGCAGCATCACCGACGTTCCCTTCAGTCACCGCGCCGGCAACCGTGCCCGTAATTACCGAAGCATCATCGGTACCCGTGATCGTGACCGTGATCTGCTGCGTCGAGCTATCCGTCGCCGTGTAGGTGATCGTGTCGCTGACGCTGTCACCAGCATCGAGCGCCTGCACCGCACTCTGATCCAGCGTGTACGTCCACGTACCACTCACCAGCGTGAAAGATCCGTAGCTGTTGTCACCGTTGGTGGCAGCGACGTCGGCAAAGCTCGGCGAGTCATCGCCGTCTACATCACTGATCGCTATCGCACCGGTGGCCGTCGTCGGCGCGTCGCCGACATTGCCTTCCGTCACCGACCCGGCGACCGTACCCGATATCACCGACGCATCATCGGTACCCGTGATCGTGACCGTGATTTGCTGCGTCGAGCTATCCGTTGCGGTGTAAGTGATCGTGTCAGTGACACTGTCTCCGGCATCGAGATCCTGCACCGCACTCTGATCCAGCGTGTACGTCCACGTCTCACTCGAGAGTTCGAACGCGCCATAGCTGTTGTCGCCACTCGTCGAACCGACGTCGGCGAAGCTCGGCGAGTCATCGCCGTCTACATCACTGATCGCGATCGTGCCACTCGTCGTCTCCGGCACATCACCGACGTTACCTTCCGTCACTGCTCCGGCGACCGTGCCCGAGATCACCGAGGCGTCATCAGTACCGGTGATCGTGACTGTGATCTGCTGGGTCGAGCTGTCGGACGCTGTATAGGTGATTGTATCGGTGACGCTGTCACCAGCATCGAGATCCTGAACGGCACTCTGATCCAGCGTGTACGTCCATGTCTCGCTTGCCAGCGTGAACGATCCGTAGCTGTTGTCACCGTTGGTGGCAGCGACGTCGGCGAAGCTTGGTGAGTCATCACCATCGACATCACTGATCGCTATCGTGCCACTCGCGGTCTCCGACGCGTCGCCGACATTGCCTTCCGTCACCGCCCCGGCGACCG
>Ga0209828_1000814_pt1 | contig 29633 bp, 26 predicted proteins | sample MaitaG_FD_187429 | JGI IMG/M metagenome (GOLD analysis project Ga0209828, IMG submission 187429) | Marine algal microbial communities from Maine, USA - Maine_Asex2 metaG (SPAdes) (version 2) | ecosystem: Host-associated > Algae > Red algae > Unclassified | place: Maine, USA | collected 2015-01-05
CTGGCACATCTGGTTTGCTTTGTTTGCCTTTAAATACCATAATTAGTAATAAACCAACCATTATCGATGGAGCTTCCATTAATGCCATTACAGCAACCATGTGGCCACTAAATTGAATTTGTTCTATTTCTAAAAAAGATATAGCTGTTACAAATGTTACTGCACTTACAGAGCCATACGCTGCTGCAATAGCGCCTGCGTTTTCAATACTAAATTTTCTTTTTAATATAAAAAAGGTATAAAGCGGTACTATTATAGCGAGGAAAATTCCGAAAAGTAGCGACCAGATAATTTCCATATTTAACTGGCTATGAGACAATTCTTGGCCACCCTTAAAACCTATAGCTAAAAGCAGGTAAAGCGAAATAAATTTTGAAGAATTTTCTGGTATTTTAAGATCACTTTTTAATTGTACTGCTATTACTCCTAAAAAGAAAAAGAGTAATGCAGGATTGCTGAGGTTGTCTGTTAGTAAATGTAAATCCATTTAATTTAGTAAGACTTAATTTAAGCTGTTAGATTTAAAGTTAAAAAGCGCTAATCCTATTATGGATATACAAAAAATAATTTCATTTAAAAATAAATTATTGCTATTAATAGATAGTATAATTAATACCAAAAAAGAAAGGCTAAACAGCATAATTTTAGGTGACACTGTTTTTTTGGATAGTCGTTTCATTTTTAACTATATTGGATTATTTATTATTTAATACAAAGTTTAAATTTATTATTCATATATTTTTATTTATATTTATTATAGAATACATAAATATTATTTATGAACTATACATTGCATCAATTAGAAATTTTTTTAACAGTAGCTAAGTATAAGAGTGTAACTAAAGCATCAGAAGCGCTATATCTCACACAACCAGCGGTTTCAATTCAGCTAAAAAAATTTCAAGAACAATTTCAAGTACCATTATTCGAGATTGTAAGTAGAAGAATTTACATTACAGAGTTTGGAGAGGAAATTGCTATGGCGGCAGAAAATATTTTAAATGAAGTAAATGCCATAAATTACAAAGCACTTTCCTACCAAGGAGAATTAGCCGGGAAACTAAAAATAGCGATAGTCTCGACTGCAAAATATGTGATGCCTTATTTTATTTCCAATTTTATAAATGAAAATAGAGGTATAGATTTAATAATGGATGTTACAAATAAGGCTGAAGTAATAAAAGCATTAGAAAACAACGAAGTCGATTTTGCTATGGTGTCTACAATCCCTAAAAAGCTAAAGGTTAATACTATTGAGCTTATGGAAAACAGATTGTATATGATTGGAAATAAGGATTATAAATTAAAAGGAACACAGTTATCTTTTTCAGAATTTCAAAAATTACCTTTAATTTACAGAGAAGAAGGTTCTGCAACCCGATTAGCGATGGAACAATTTATAGAATCTAGAAAAATTTCAACTTATAAAAAAATGGAGCTTACGTCTAACGAGGCTTTAAAGCAGGCGGTAATTTCTGGATTGGGCTTTTCTATCATGCCACTAATAGGAAATAAAAATGCCATTGGTAATGGTGATTTGCAAATTATTCCTGTAGAAGGATTGCCAATTATAACCAATTGGAATTTAATTTGGTTGAGTTCTAAAAACCTTTCTAATATTGCAAAGCAAATGATTATACATATTAAAGAGAATAAAAAATCTGTTATCGATAAACATTTTAAATGGTTAGAAAACGAATAAATTATTCAAAATCTAAAACTGTTGTAGCTTACTTATTGCTAGATTTGCATCTTTAAGAATAAGGAAACTTAAACCAAAAAATAGCTGTGTTATTTATAGAGGTTTTAGAAAATAAGTAGTTCTAATTTGGGAATTCTTACACATCTATTTAGTGAAACTGCTAATTTTATTTTAGGCGAATTTAATAATCATATCACACATCATTTGTTTCCACATTTTTATCATATTTATTATCCTAAACTTAATAAGATATTATATCAAGTTTTTAATAATAATGGCGTTAAATCAAATCAAATCAAACTAGTTATTTTGGAGGTATGATTTCACATTTAAAATTACTAAAACGAATGGGGAATATGTAAAAAAAAAGTTGTCTATAAAGTTGACAATTCTTGTAAAACTTGTCGCTGTTGAAGTTATAATGTTTTAAAACAAGTGTATTTAGTTTGCTCTATAGCTGGCATTTAAAGCAAAAATTTAATTTATAAATGCCGCTATATTATTTTTTAATAATCCAAGATGTAACATTAAAAATAGAATTAAGTTCGTTCATTCTTTTTGTTTTAGTAGATCTCTTTTCTTGGCAGCTAATTGGAACTCCAACATAATGCATATTATTATTTAAAAGTCCGCTAACAGAAGTATAGCCATTGTCTTCTAATATTCTAATTGTTTTTATTAGGTTGTTTTCGTTTCTGTAAGCACCGACTACAATAATACAATTTTCTATATTATTAGTATTTATTTGTTTTACTTTGGCAGGTTCACTAGTATTTTTTGGAGCTACTTTAGTAGTGACCTCTGGAGTAGCTGGTGTTACTGTTTTAGATACAATTTTACCATGTTGATGTTCTGTTTTTATTGTATCGTTATTTATTTTAGGGGCTGTTTTATCTTCAATTTCTATATTGTTGTTTTCAGTAGTAATAACCTTATGGTCTAGAGGTACTGCACTATGTATAGTTTCTTCTTCTGCTAAAGTTTCTACTGTTTTACTATTTGTTGAATTTACATAACTATTTCGTGATTCTCTTGTAAGATCTGGCTCAGTTATAGTATTACTTGGAACTAAAGCAGAAATAGTATCGTTTTTAGAACTAGGAATTGGTGATTGGTTTTTTTTAGTGCTTTCAATATTACTTTTTTGATTGTTTTTTAGTAATTTATCGTTTTCAACATTTAAAGTGTTAGTATTAAAACTAGTATTTTCAATTAAAACCTCTTTTTTTAGAAACTGGTTTTCAGAAATTCCCATTTTAAAAAGCATAAAAACAAAAACAATAAATACTACAATAACTATTAAAGCAATAATAAAATCGTTTTGTTCATTTTTATTTTCAAAAATGTTGTATTTATTAATCATCTTGCCTATTTTTAGAAATATATTATAAAAATAACTCTTTCTTTTATGAGACTTATTTTATTTTTGTTTTTTTTGTTTTGATAGATAAAAGGATACCTATAACTGCTTAACAGTAAATGGATCTCATATAAATTTATATTTTATATCATTTTTTCGAACAAAAAACCCTAAAACAAATTTATGCGTAATTAATAATCAGCATATAATATATTCGTCATCTCAATCTTTAAAAAAGAACACTCAATAAAATTTTAAATTGGAATAGTATTAAACCAAATCGAACTAGCTAATATAAAGGTTTATAGAGATTGTTAATTTGCTTCATGTATAATACTTCTGTTCTATATTATATTTTTCTACCATTTTTTTTATTATGGTATTAAATGTTGTAGGCTTACTTTGTAATCGAATAATCCTTAAACAAAACAAATTAAATATCTGTTAGTATTAAAATCACTATCTTAAGTATAGCTTCTTTTTATCCAGAATTTCACTTGATAAATCATTGTAAAGCACTTTAAAATTAATGACTCTATTACTTGTAATTTAAGTGATATCGTATGTTTTGTAATTAGTTAGTAACCTCTTTATTTGTCTATTGTCACTTTAGTTTCTGGGCTAGTACGATTTATAAAAATGTATTGGAAATATTGTGCTGAAAAATCTTCTATTTTTATTGCATACATTCTTTTAACTTTTCGATTTTTAGTTGTTGAATAGCAATTATAGCTTTCTTTTTCCTTTCCGCCAAGAAAAAATTCATCAGCATTAACAATGCCAGTGATAGGATTATTTCTACTACTTTTCATTGCTTCTCTAATTTTAAGCTAAACAAACGTACGGTCTTTTCTGTAACACCAAAACGAACTGCAAAATACATAGCCCAAGCTGAACATTCTAGACATTGAAGCTTTGGTAATTTTATCACAAATCTAGTGTATAGTCTTATCGCTTATTCATTTCAAGAAAAGAGACCTAGTATTAAATCTGAAACAGAAAAAACAACACAATTGGCCCTTTCTTGCTAAACCCTTAGGTCGAAATCAGGTTAAAATATAAACATTTTTAAATTCGAAACCTTAAAGATTTTCTGCTCCATACCCATTGCCAGCACCAAGAATTAATATTTTTAGTGTTTTATTTTCTAATTGATCAATATTGGTTTTAAGAGGCGTTGAAGGATAACCAATATCCCAACCTGTCTTGTCTTCGTTATAGCGCCGTGTCCAGTAATTTTTAGTTGTTACGTCTACTTTCTGCATTTTTTTTTATTAAAACTAAAGAATAATTTTATTATCTAAAAAAAATTATCCATTTCTAAATTTATTGGAGCAAGTATTGTATTGATTAATAGTAAAATAAATAAACCAAGGTCGTAACTTTGCAGTCATTAAAAGAATAATAAAATGAGTCATAAAGCAGGTTTTGTAAATATAATTGGTAATCCAAATGTTGGAAAATCGACATTAATGAATGCCTTTGTTGGCGAAAAACTTTCCATAATTACTTCGAAAGCGCAAACCACAAGGCATCGTATTTTAGGGATTGTTAATGGCGAAAATTTTCAGGTTGTTTTAAGCGATACACCAGGAATAATAAAGCCAGCTTACGAGCTGCAAGCATCTATGATGGATTTTGTAAAATCGGCTTTCGATGATGCAGATTTGCTTATTTATATGGTTGAAATTGGAGAAAAAGAACTAAAAGACGAATCTTTTTTTAAAAAAATAACTACCGCCAAAATTCCTGTTTTATTATTATTAAACAAAATTGATAAATCCAACCAACAACAATTGGAAGAGCAAGTAAAATTATGGGCTGGTAAAGTACCAAATGCCGAAATTATTGCTATTTCTGCTTTACAAGGTTTTAATGTAAAAGAAGTGTTCGATAGAATTATAGAGCTTCTTCCAGAATCACCACCATATTATCCAAAAGATCAATTAACAGATAAGCCAGAGCGTTTTTTTATAAATGAAACTATAAGAGAGAAAATATTAATTCATTATAAAAAAGAAATACCTTACGCTGTAGAAATTGATACCGAAGAGTTTTTTGAAGAGGAAAAAATTATAAGAATTCGATCTGTTATTATGGTGGAGCGCGAAACCCAAAAAGGTATTATTATTGGTCATAAAGGGAACGCATTAAAACGCGTTGGTGTTGAAGCAAGAAAGGATTTAGAAAAATTTTTTGGAAAGCAAATACACTTGGAACTTTACGTAAAAGTTAATAAAAACTGGCGTAGCAATCAGCGTCAACTTAAGCGTTTTGGTTATAATCAATAGTTAAAGTTTACTTTTTATTTATTTAACATACAGCTAACATTCAAGCCTAAAATAATCGAATATGCTAATTATTTCTTTATTTATACTTAACATTTAATTTAAGTTAATTTTTCATTTTTGCAGTTCATAATTAAACCTATATAAAATGAAAATATTAAACAAAACCACTATTGCTTGTCTTGCTATGCTAACTTTTGCTTGTCAAGACGATGATGTTGCCACTACAGAACAAAGCCCAATAGTTAATACCGAAGTAAATTTTCAATACAAGTCTTCCATTAATGTTGGAGGAGAAGCTTCGGCAGAAATCTCAGCATTCGATTCTTTAACTAAAAAATTATTTGTTACAAATGTAGAATCTAACGAAATTTCAGTGTTTAATATTTCAGACTTAGATTCACCAGTTCAAGAAAGCTCAATTAGTTTAAGTGCCTTTGGTGAGCCAAATAGTGTGGCTGTTTCAAATAATAAACTAGCGGTTGCAGTAGAAGCAGATAATAAACAAAATCCTGGAAAAATTTTAGTGTTTAATACTGCAGACGGTACGTTGCTTAACCAATATACCGTAGGAGCACTACCAGATATGGTTACTTTTTCTAGTAATGGAAATGTTATAGTATCTGCTAACGAAGGTGAACCAAACGATGAGTACACAGTAGATCCAATGGGTACAATTAGTATTATAGATCTAAATGATGATTCTGTAACAACTTTAGATTTTACAGCCTTTAACGCTCAAGAAAGTACTTTGGAAGCAGAAGGATTTAGAGTTTTCGGACCTGGAGCAGATTTAGCAACAGATGTTGAACCAGAATATATAGCAATTTCAGACGACTCTCAAACCGCTTGGGTTTCTTTACAAGAAAATAACGGTATAGCAAAAGTTAATTTAACAACTAAAACGATTGTAGCTATTTACCCTTTAGGTTATAAAGATTACAATTTACCACAAAATTCTTTAGATGCAAGTGATAAAGATTTAGTAACAGAATTAAAGAATTGGCCAGTTAAAGGCATGTATCAACCAGATGCTATTGCCTACATTAATATTGGTGGAGCAGATTATATAATTTCTGCTAATGAGGGGGATGCAAGAGATTACGACGGCTATAGTGAAGAAGAAAGACTTAAAGATTTAACTTTAGATGAAACTATTTTTCCAGTAGATTTAGATGTTTTAAATACTGTTAATTTAGGACGATTAAAAACAACTTCGGCATTTGGTGATACAGATGGAGATGGCGATTTAGACGAAATTTATAGCTATGGCGCTCGATCTTTTAGTATTTGGAGTGGAAACGGCACACAAGTTTACGACAGTGATAATGATATTGCTACTCAAACACTGGCATTAACACCAGATCGTTTTAACGATGGTGATAAAAGAAGTGATGATAAAGGTGCAGAACCAGAAAGTGTTTCTGTGTTAAATATGGATAATCAACGTTACGTATTATTTGTTGGTTTAGAACGTACAGACCAAATTATGGTATACGATATAACCAACCCAGTTTCCCCAACATTTTTAACAATTTTATCTCATGATGGAGATGAAGCTCCAGAAGGATTATTAACTGTGCCTGCATCTAAGAGTCCAAATGGTAAAGATTTACTTATAGTATCTAACGAAGATAGTGGTACTGTAAGTTTCTACGAAAATCAGCAATAAAACTTCTAACTTATTTTTAAAATGCTTCACCATAATTATTTAGGTGGAGCATTTTTGCGTTATGCCATAAATAATATAAAAAAAATATGTATTTTATCTTGAAGTAAAGATTACCTTTGCAGCCGCTTACAGGATATGTAATGCAGATAAAATATAAATAGTATGAGTAATATAGTAGCTATTGTCGGGAGACCAAATGTTGGGAAATCAACATTTTTTAATCGTTTAATTCAGCGTCGAGAAGCCATTGTAGATGCCGTAAGTGGTGTTACAAGAGATCGGCACTATGGAAAAAGCGACTGGAATGGTAAAGAGTTTTCACTAATAGATACTGGAGGTTATGTAAAAGGTAGTGATGATATTTTTGAAGCTGAAATAGATAAGCAAGTAGAATTAGCTATAGATGAAGCTGATGCCATTATTTTTATGGTAGATGTAGAAGATGGCGTTACCGGTATGGATGAAGATGTTGCTAAACTATTACGCAAAGTAACAAAGCCTGTTTTTTTGGTTGTTAATAAGGTAGATAATAACAAACGTGCTGAAGATGCTGTAGAATTTTACAGTTTGGGTTTAGGTAATTATTTTACAATAGCTAGTATAAACGGAAGCGGGACAGGAGATTTATTAGATGCGTTAGTAGAAGCTCTCCCAGAAAAGGAACAAGACGAGGAGCAAGACGAATTGCCAAGATTTGCCGTAGTTGGAAGGCCAAACGCAGGAAAATCGTCTTTTATAAATGCCTTAATTGGAGAGGATAGATACATTGTTACGGATATAGCAGGGACTACTCGAGATTCTATAGATACAAAATACAACCGTTTTGGTTTCGATTTTAATTTAGTTGATACAGCAGGAATAAGAAAAAAGTCTAAAGTTAAAGAAGATTTAGAATTCTATTCTGTCATGCGTTCAGTTCGTGCTATAGAACACGCAGATGTTTGCTTAATAGTTTTAGACGCCAATCGTGGGTTTGATGGCCAAGTACAAAACATTTTTTGGTTAGCCCAAAGAAATAGAAAGGGTATTGTAATTTTAGTTAACAAATGGGATCTGGTAGAAAAGGACCATAAAACCACTATAGCTTTCGAGAAAAACATTCTTAAACAATGCGAACCGTTTACAGATGTGCCAATTGTTTTTATTTCAGCGTTAACAAAACAGCGTATTTATAAAGCGATTGAAACAGCGGTTGATGTTTACAAAAACAGAACTAAAAAAATTAAAACAAGTGTTTTAAATGATACGTTTTTACCTATCATAGAAAATTATCCGCCACCAGCTTATAAAGGCAAGTTTGTAAAAATTAAATACATAATGCAATTACCAACACCACAACCACAATTTGCATTCTTCTGTAACTTACCTCAATATGTACGTGAACCTTATAAGCGTTTTTTAGAAAATAAACTTCGCGACATTTTCGATTTTAAAGGAGTGCCCATAAGTGTTTACATGCGAAAAAAATAAGCGTTTAAATAAAAGACTTTAATCTTTTAATTATTACTTTTCTAGTTTGGAGTTTATCTTTTTATTACAATAAATTTTTAGAGTACTTTAAAACTAAAATTAAAAAATTTGAAGAGTAAACACTCTATTTCCTGCATTTACTATGTTTTAAGGTATTAAGATACGGAAACTTATTTCTTTTATTTATTAAAGATTCTAAAAGCTTACTGCTAGAGGCTGCAATAGCAATACTATCTTTATAAGTAGTGTAAAGTGCTTCATTATTAAATGCTATTTTTTTAGTTTCTTTATTAGCAACCTGTAATGTTTCAATTTTATGATTTGGTAAAGAGTCTATTGAAAATAAATTTTCAATTTGTTTTATAGCAATTGTAAACTGAAGGCTATCCTTATTATCTTTTAAAAAAGATATTACGACAGGATTTTCTGTGTTTATACAATCTAAATGATTTAATTTTTTTGAAAAATTTTAATTCTTGCCGCATAAAAACCATAATTTTTGATAATGGCAAAGAATATTCAAAACACACAGAAATAGCAAAGTACTTGAATGTAAATACTTACTCTATAAGACCATATACTTCTCAGGACAAAGGAACTCTCGGGAATAGAATAGATGTTATAAAAGATTTTTTCAAAGAAAACTGACCTTAGAGAAGTGTCAAAAGAAAGAATAAAAGAAGTAGAAAAGTTACTAAATTACAGACCTATTAGAAAGTTTAATTATCTTAATCCTTTTGAACAACTAAAAAGGAAATGTGTTGCACTTATGAGTTAAACTCAGCAAATATAAAAGGGCTAGAAATATAATCTAGCCCTTATTATTTATTTATAATTTTCGAAGATTAATTACTCCAAAAACACTAATTATCATTGTTATAATTAGTGTTGGTAGTAGTACATAAATCCAACTAAAATCACGTTTTGAATTATAAAATTTAGCTTCATGAGTATTCCAGTTAATAACACTAGCAGGTTTTTTATCAAACACTTTAGTATAAAATCCTAAACGCAAGTTTTTATGGTATACTTTAAGCGCTTTTAAAAATTCTAAATGACTTGTCATATCAGTTCCAGCTAAATTATTAAAACTTAATTGCGCATGCATTGTAGGTATAAAAAGTGCAATGTTTTTACTAACAGTATTACGAAGCATTACTTTTTCCATCATTTCTTTACTTGTATTTTCGGCAGCTAAATCTCCCATATATTGCATTGCGTAGTACCAAATCCAACTAAATTTGTCTTCTGGAACATTATATTTTTTAAACTGCGGATAAGCTTCAAAAAAACCAGACATTGTAGCATCTTTTTCTAAATCCCATTTCTCATGATAGCCATCACGTTGCTCTATCATAGCATATAAAGCTTCAGGAACTTGGTATTTGTTAATTACGTAATTATTTACCAAAGCAGGGATTAAAATAGTTAAAACAACCCAAATCGAGATTAAAGCTATTGCATTAAAACTTGACGATTTTAATAAAGATACCATCCATATACATAATGCGCTCCAAAAACATAAATACAAAATACTTTGTAAAAAGATAGCCCAAAAATTTGGGTTTAGAGAAATTTGCAAATACGCACTTGCTATAAATAAAAGCAACACTAAAACAGTAAAAACAAATACTATTCTAACAATTAGTTTTTTAAATAAAAAGGACGCTCTTTTAGATGTTTGAGAGGCAAGTATACGCCATGTTCCTAACTCTTTTTCTCCGGAATATAAATTAAATGTCATTGCAATTAATACTAATGGAAACAAGTAAATAATAACAAAACCTAAATCTAAATTTCCAGACATTAAAAGTAAAGGATTCTCAAAGTCGGTATCATGTTTTTGACCTTCTAAAGTACGAATAGTTACCGATTGTAACAATGGGTTAACATCACTCTGTCCTATAGAAATAGCATTAATATTAGCTGGTTTTTTAATTAATGTAAAGCGTAGATAATACAATAACAATCCTAAATCGTCACTATGATATTCTACATTGTTTTTTATACTTTTTTTTTGAAAATTTTGAGCAGCAACTATGGTGTTTTCTTGTTTTTCTAAATATTGTTTTCCAATTAAAATACTAATAATACCAATGCTAACCAGTAAAATTATACTCACCAAGAAAATCTTCGTTCTAAAAAATGATTTAAATAATAAACTATACATTTAAATGGCTCTAAGTTCAAGTCATAAGTGCAACACGAATATTTAAAATAGATGGGGCTAGCCCCATCTATTTTAGGCTCAATATTTATATTCGTTTTGGATGAAACATTACAAACAATTGACCTTTTCACAAAGGTATCAAATCTCTGCATTATTAGAGACAGGAATAACTATTACTCAAATAGCTGAGATTATCGGTGTTCATAAAAGCACTGTATCAAGAGAGTTGAAGAGGAACACACCAGTTAGAGGCAGAACAGCTGGCAGTTATATAGCAGAGCATGCTCAACAAAAAACGGAGTATAGACATTGTAGTAAGCCAAAGTCTATTCTGTTAACAGAAGTTCTTAAAAAACGAATAGCTGGTTTGATGGAGTATGAAAAATGGAGTCCCGAACTTATTTCAAAACGACTTAGTAAGGAATCTGAAGCCTGTGTAAGCCACGAAACTATTTATAAATGGATATGGACTGCAAAGCATAGTAATCATAGAAAACACAACGATTATAAAAAATTGTATAAGTATTTACGTCATACTGGTAGGAGACAAAAGAGAAATAACATTAAAGATAAACGTGGAGCAATTACTGGTCGAGTAGGTATTGATAAGCGACCCAAAATTGTAGAAAAACGTTCACGTATTGGAGACATAGAAGTAGATCTTATGATGGGTAGTAATCATAAATCCGCATTATTGGTTATGACAGATAGAGCAACATTGGTTACTATGATAGAAAAACTTAGTAGTAAAAATGCAGATGAAGTTTATCAAAAAATGAACGGGAGGCTTACAAATTTTGATGCATCTTGGATAAAAACAATAACATTTGACAATGGAAAAGAGTTCGCCTATCATCATAAGATAGCAAAAGATGTAAACGCAAAAACATACTTTACAAGACCTTATACATCTCAAGACAAAGGAACTGTCGAAAACAGAATAGGTGTTATAAGAAGATTTTTTCCAAAGAAAACAGACCTTAGGGAAGTATCAACAAAAAGAATAAAAGAAGTAGAAAAATTACTAAATTACAGACCTATTAGAAAATTTAATTATAATAACCCAATTGAAGTCCTAAATAATAAGTGTGTTGCACTTATGGGTTGAACTCAGCCTTCATTGAAGAGTGCAAAAATAAAATAAAAATTATGTTTAAAAAATAAATTTTAAGTTCAATTTATAAATGTAACATGAATATTTAAAACTACTGGCTTTTACACTAGTAGTTTTGAGATTAATATTTATACTCGTTATGCATTAAAAATTATAAACAATTAACCTTACAAAAAGCTTTACACGTATTTAAAGCATCCAGTAAGAAGTCAAAAACGCAAGAATACAGAAGACAACGGAGGAGCAATAATTGGTCGTGTTAGTTTTCTTATACTACTTGTTATAAAAAACATTGCAAGGTCATCAAAAAATTAAAGTTTTTTGGCAAATAGATGTGGTTGCCTTTTAACAACGTTTATTATATTTTTTTTGAATTAGTACTTTTTTGAAAATTTATCTTACTTGATTTAAATAAATCTTTAAAGTTTTTAGCGCATTTATTTAAATTAAAAAGGAACTACATTTCTGTAATTCCTTTTTTAAGATGTTTTTAGATTCCTACTTTTGCAGGAATGATCAGCTTAAACCGCTTTAACAAACAAGCCATCATCAGTTTTGCTAACTTTAGCAACACCTAATTTTGTTAAACCTTTTATGGTTTTATCCCATTTTTTATTACTTAAACCAGATTGACTTTTTAAGTTGTTTAAATCGATAGGAGAATTCTTTTTTAATATTTCGAATACTGCTTTTTCCTCATTGCTCATCGCAACCGCTTTTTTCTCTGGTCGCATTTGTGGAAAAAATAGCACTTCCTGTATCGATTGGTTATTGGTTAAAAACATAATTAATCTATCCATTCCAATTCCCATTCCAGAGGTTGGAGGCATTCCATATTCTAAGGCACGTAAAAAGTCTTCGTCTATAAATTCTGTAGCTTCATCATCTCCTTTTTGAGCCAGTTTTAATTGGTGTTCAAAACGTGCGCGCTGGTCTATAGGGTCGTTAAGTTCAGAATACGCATTCGCTATTTCTTTACCGCAAACCATAAGCTCAAAACGCTCTGTTAATTCAGGATTATCTCTGTGTTCCTTGCACAACGGACTCATTTCCTTTGGGTAATCTGTAATAAAGGTTGGTTGTATGTAATTGCCTTCACATTTTTCACCAAAAATTTCATCTATTAATTTTCCTTTTCCCATAGTTGCATCTACTTCAATTCCCATGCCTTTTGCAGCATCAAAAATTTCAGCTTCTGTTTTTCCATTAATGTCGAAACCAGTAAATTCCTTAATAGAATCTGCCATTGTAATACGTTTGTAAGGGGCTCTAAAGTTTACTTTATGTTCACCAAAAGTTGCTTCGCTAGTTCCATTTACTGCAATAGCACAGTGTTCTAATAGTTTTTCACAAAAATCCATCATCCAGTTATAGTCTTTATAAGAGACATATATTTCCATAGCTGTAAATTCCGGATTGTGGGTACGATCCATACCTTCATTTCTAAAGTTTTTAGAAAACTCGTAAACACCATCAAAACCACCAACAATTAATCGTTTTAGGTACAATTCATTAGCAATTCTCATGTATAATGGAATGTCTAAACTGTTATGATGCGTCATAAAAGGACGTGCAGCTGCTCCTCCAGGAATAGGTTGTAAAATTGGTGTTTCTACTTCAAAGTACCCAGCATCATTAAAGAAACTACGCATAGCGTTAAATAACTTTGTACGTTTAACAAACACTTCTTTTACATGCGGATTTACAGCTAAATCTGCGTAACGTTGTCTGTAACGCATTTCTGGATCTGTAAAAGCATCGTAAGTTTTACCATCTTTTTGTTTTGGAATTGGTAAAGGCTTTAATGCTTTACTTAGCATTTTAAAGTTTTTAACCAGCACTGTTTTTTCACCAACTTGCGTTGTAAACAATTCACCTTCAATACCAATAATATCTCCTAGGTCTAATAACTTTTTAAAAACGTCGTTGTATAATGTTTTGTTTTCACCTGTACATATTTCATCTCTATTAAAGTAGAGTTGTATGCGTCCTTCGGCATCTTGCAATTGTGCAAAAGAAGCTTTTCCTTGTATATTAATAGCCATCAAACGTCCAGCAATAACTACCTGTTTACCTTCCTTAAAGTTCTGTTTTATTTGATTAGAGGTTTCAGAAACTGGAAATAAATTGGCTGGATATGGATTAATTCCCATATCGCGAAGTTTTGCTAGCTTTTCTCTTCGTACGAGCTCTTGCTCAGATAATTGTGACATAATTAAAATTGTAAAATTTGAAGCCACAAAGATACTGTTTTGTAACAATATGTATGAGTTTGCGTCCTATTAAATAAATCATCAATCATCACTGCACAATGTGCAGTATAAAAATTAAATCAGTTTATGAGTATTTGGCGAGTTATCCTTTCAATTTTATGCCCACCTTTAGCAGTTTTAGATAAAGGGTGTGGCTCTATAGTTATCACTTTTCTATTATGGCTCTGCGGTTGGGTTCCAGGCGTTATAGCCGCTTTAGTAATTTTAAATAATCCAGATAAATAGCCTTTAGTAGGCAGTCTTTAGTTTGCAAACCCACTCGAGTGTAACAAAAAATTTTTATTAGTTCGAGTGTATTTTTTTTAAGTTTTAGAATTTGAAAATATAATGTATCGAGCACTTTTTAATATAATGTTTCGATACTACTTTATTATGTTTTAAAAATCATTCTACGTCATAGAAAAGACCTTGTCTTCTATATTTATTATCGTAATTTTGTAGTCTATGAATAAAAAAATTATTTTTCAAGATTTAGGTTTTAAAGATTTTAAAGATACTTGGGATTACCAAGAGGAATTATTTATAGACATTGTAGACACTAAAATTAGAAATAGGAGAGAAGACACTGGTTTAGAAACAAAAAATCATTTTTTGTTTGTAGAGCATCCTCACGTTTACACTTTAGGTAAAAGTGGTAATGTATCTAATTTATTGTTAAATGAAGCGCAACTAAACGCTAAAGGTGCAAGCTTTTATAAAATAAACAGAGGAGGCGATATTACGTATCATGGACCAGGACAAATTGTTGGTTATCCCATTTTAGATTTAGATAATTTTTTTACAGACATCCATAAATACCTTCGTTTTTTAGAAGAAGTAATAATTCTTACACTTGAGGAATACGGTTTAAAAGCAGAACGCTCTGCAGGAGAAACAGGTGTTTGGCTAGACGTTGGTACTCCATTTGCTAGAAAAATTTGTGCATTAGGCGTTCGCGCGAGTCGTTGGGTAACTATGCATGGTTTTGCATTAAATGTAAATGCAAATCTTGGGTATTTTGATAATATTATTCCTTGCGGTATTCACGGAAAAACCGTGACTTCACTTAACGTAGAATTAGGTAAAAAAGAAATAGATGAAGCTAAGGTTAAAAGTAAATTACTAAAACATTTTGCTGTGCTTTTTGAGGCTGAGTTTATTGCTTAAATTTTAGTTTTTGAAATTAGTTTAACACTCGAGTATGATTCCGTTTTAATTTAATAAATTATTTGTATATCTGGAAGCATTAATAATTGAATAATTATGCTTATTTTTTTATTCTATAATTTCATAATCAATATCTAACTTACGTAATGCTCTTAAAGCGGAGCCAGAGTTTTTATCGCTAACCTTAATTTCTACTGCGTCTCCTTCTAAAAGAATATCCATAAGTTGGTTAGCTAAGGAATCGCTTATATTATCTGAGATTTCTAAAATACATTTAGCTATGTTTCTTCTGTCTGGTCTTTGGGCGTCGCAGGATAATAAATTTAGTTTCATCTAGATTTTTTTTGATTATTGTAATTTAGCTTTTTTATATAAGAAAATCAAATGCATTTAATTTGCATGTAGTTTAATTTTCTGCATAAAAAAACACTTTATAAAAATGCATTTTCTTTTCTTCGTCGTAACCACGTTCTAAATATTCGCTGGCGGCATCTGGAGCATCGATATCTAATTTTATTTGGATGTTTGTATCTAATTTAATGTCTGTTTTAATTTTCTTTTTGTCTTTTTTTACAACAGCTTCTGCAAGATCAAACTGGTTGCGTAAAACAAAATCTGCTCCAGATTCGTATTCTTTTTTAAAATCTTCGAACAAGCGAATATGAGATTCTTCTATAAACACTTCTTCTTTAAAACGCTCTACGTTTATAACTTCATTTTCTTTAAAATAATCTATTGTTTTAGCTAAAAATATGTTTCGTTCTTGTTCACCATAACTGGTTTTTAAAATTTCGGTAGAAAAGGCACTACACATATCTAGGTAATTGTGCGTGTGGTTGTTACTATCGTCTGCGTATTTAATGTTTAAAAACTTATCTAACCAATATTGCGCGTCGTAACTGTTGTTATCTACACTTAATATAATATTGCCTTCTGTGTCTGTTTGGTTTAAAATTAGGCACCCTTTGTCTACTTTTTTAGAAGAGATTCCTTTTTGTACCAAAACATCGTAGCTATTATCTTCTAGATAGGTTTGAAAGAAATTAATCTTGGTTTCAATTTTAAAAATACCAATAGCATTGGTTACCATTTCTTTGTATTCAATGCCTTCGAAAACGGCTACTAATACATCTCCTGTTTTTATTTGTGCAGAGTCGCTTTGCTCGTATAAATGTTTTACTATGTTTTTTGATGTTTCTATAAACGCATCATCATCGTTAAACATAGTTTTAGCGTAGGCATTAATTTCATTTAACTCCACATTTGCATGGTGGTTAAAGCGATAGCTTTGTACTACAGAGCCAAAAGGTCTTAATAAAAATGGCAACATTAGGTCGTAACTGGCTTCATCGAAATGTACTTCTTTATTAGAAAATGCATTTTTTGTATCGTTATGTTTGTTACCAACTTTATGGATTATAAATTTTGAAATTGTTGCTATTTTACGTGTAATCATCTTAAAATGGAAGTTTGTTTTTTGAATTACAATAGTAAACATTTCAGCAGAAAAAAGGAATAAAAAAACCGAAGACTTATGCCTTCGGTTTTAATTTTTTAATACATTGAAGTCTAATACGCAATATCGTAATAATCGCACACTGCGTAATAATCGTCAATGTTTACGTTTGCTTCTTCTAATTCGTTGTAAATACTTTGTTTTGTATTTGTTTTTCCAGCAGTAGTACTAGAAGATTCTATAATAACCATTTTAAATAAATTGTAATTTCCAACAGTTGGCGTTAAATCTGCACCAGACTCTCTATCGTAAAATAGAAATTGTGCAGTGGTTAAAAAGTAACTTAATTTAATCTCATCTGCAAAACTAGTTCCTGGTACAGGATAATAAGATCCACCTCTTTGTAAATAACCTATAATAACATCGTTGTCTAATACATCTTGTGTAAGTTGAGTTGCTTCAATGTTCCACAATTGACCATTTTCTGTAGAGGTGTCAAAAGTGTAAGTTTGTACGTTGGCGTTACCATCGGTTCCATCACTACCATCAGCACCATCGGTTCCATCATTACCATCTGTACCATCATTGCCATCTGCGCCTGCTATTCCAGCAACTCCAGGTTCGCCTTGAAGACCATCTTCTCCGTCTTCTGGTGAGCAAGAAAAGCTAAATGCCATTAGAATTGCTAATGCTAAATACTTTGTTTTTGAAATTGTTGATTTTAATTGTTTCATAATTTTTAATTTAATTTGTGATTAATAGTTTATTTACTACTTAATGGATTGCTAAAACAGAAGGTTAACATTCACCATAAAAAAAAGCCGAAAAACATTTGCTTTTCGGCCTTTTAGTAGAATGACTAATTCTAACTTTCCTCCTCACCAACTGGCTCGTTAGACGTTTTTATGCTATTCCATTCTGGTTTAGTAGAATTTAGATACGCATAAATTGGTTTTTCGTTCCTTACAATGTCCAAGTAGATTGGCATATCTTTAAAAGGTAAGAAAATAGCACCAACCTTATTTGGAACGTGATACGTTGGGTTTGGTACAATACTGTCTTCATGTAAAAAGTACATAATAAACCTGTGGTCTCCACCATAGCAGGTAACATAACCTTGAATTTTAATTTTTTTACCATCCCAAGTTGCCGACCCTTTATATCCTGCGGATACTCTGTAATGGGTTACTGTAAATTGCTTTGTTGCCATAATTTTATGTGTTTTATAATTAATATTACCTTTTAATGTTCTTGAAAACAAAAGGTTAACAATAAAGATGAAAAAAAGCCGAAGTGTTAACTTCGACTCTTAAACAAACTAACTTAAAAATGAATATACGATTAGTTACCTATAAGGGAAAAACGCGTATTTATAATTTTACAAATAAACTGTAATGCCAATACTAAAAAGTAGTACTAAAATTAATTGACCATCACCAGAGCTTCCTTTTGGTTTTTGGCTTTGGTTTGTTTAATTTATTGTAGATGGTATAACAACATAATCTCCCAAGAAAAAGAATAATTATCACTTGCACAAATTGCAAATATTGTGGATTAGATGTGATTTATAACATTATTATTTTGGTCTTTGTTTTAAAAGTGAGTATTGCTTTAGTAGATATTTATTGAGTGATTACATTAATTTTTTATAGTTAGATGTGTCTAAAGTAAAGTTTTCAGTTTTAAGAGCAATGCATCTCATAACTGTGGTTTTTGCTTTTCTTTTAGATGTGTCTGTCATTTTCATTTCCATTGGTAATCCATTAACCATAGACATCCAAGTTTGGTCCATTCCTTTTTTCTGTCTTGTTCTATATAATGTTTTAGAGAAGGATACTCCAGCACTTTCTGTAACCCAAATTTTGCCGTACATATCTTTTCCTTTAACATTAAATTCTTTACAAGGATAGCCTAGTATATCTTTGGTATTACCAGTTGCTGTAACTGAGTATTCGGTCTTTTCTATAATTTCGTCTACTGCGTCGAGTTTTAGATTCATTGCCAGTTGTGTTTTTTCACCCTTATTGTCTGTAAACATAAACATGACTTCTTGTTTGAAAGCCATAATTGTAATAGTTTTATTTCTAGCGTCTGGGAGTTCGAAACCTAAAAAATTATCGTTTCTGTTTAAATAATAGATTAGGTCAAACGGTTTTTTACCATCGTTAAATTGCATTATATATTTATGGCTAAATTTATAATTGCTAGCAGGAATAGCACTAGACATCCCAAAGGCATTACTCTTCCTTTTATTCCTTTTTTTAGAACTCTTTTTAGAGTTATTAAAGGTAGAATCGAAAGCTCTATCAGTTTCACGTTCTGCTTTTTCTTCAACTTTATTTTCTAGAGTTCTTTCTACTGCTTTTTCTGCTTTCTTGGCTAATTTTTTCCAAATTTGTGCTTCACTATCTGTGCTAAAACAAATAATCATAATGAATAATAGTGTTTTCAAGCTTTTCATAATAATACGTTTTAAGTTGTTTACTTCTTAATGTGAAATAAAATAAAAGGTTAACAGATTTGATTTTTTTAAACGAAAAAAGTTAATTTAGCTATGCACGTGTTAACCTTTAAAATTATACAACCATTAAATGACAAACCAATACGAGAATGCAGTTCTTGACGATTTAAAAAAAGGCTCTGAAAAAGCACTAAGAAAAGTGTATGAAGATAACAGAGCTAAATTTATAAATTTTGCAAGACGATATAATTTGCCTCAGGAAGATGTGGTCGATGTTTACCAAGATGCTTATGTTATTTTTTACAATAATGTAATGTCTGGAAAAATTAAGACCATGACAAGTAGTATTTCTACTTATTTGTTTGGTGTTGGTAAGTATTTAATTTTCGATAGAATGAAAAAGAATAACAAAACGGTAGGTTCTAATTACGACTTATCTATTGTTAGAGATGAAGATAAAATACTTGAAACTTTTGAGATTGATAAACAAAGCTTAACACATGAACAAGAATTATTGCGCAAACATTTTTCGGGATTAGGAAAACAATGTCAGGAATTGCTTAACCTGTTTTATTATCGTGGATTTACCATAAAAGATATTTTAGAACAAGGCACTTATAATAACGAAAATGTAATTAAAAGTGCAAAATCACGTTGTATGAAGACCCTTAAAGAACGTATTAAAAGCAACAAATAATGACTAACGAAGACTTACTATACCGCTACTTTTCTAATAGTTTAACAGAAACTGAACTAGCAGACTTTAATAACCGTCTAGAAGCCAATTCTGATTTTAGAGCCGAATTTGAATTCGAAAATAATTTAAAGCAAGCCATTAAACAAAACAGTTCTGGCGCGATAAAAACAAAGCTCAATATTTTTGAAGCTGAAATTAAAAGAGAAAAATCTCAACATCTAAAATCTAAATTTAATTGGCGTATTGCCGCATCAATAGTGTTTTTTTTAGCAGCTAGCTGGTTTGGTTATAACTCTATCTTTGGTGTAAATTATAATAATTTATATGAAGCCAATATGGATGCCTATCCAAATACCGAATTTGCTATTACAAGAAGCGATACTATAGATTCCTTCGAGCGTAAAGCATTTGTAGCTTATGAAGCAGAGGAGTACGAAGACGCTATTTCATACTTTAACAGCATTCCAAAAGTGGAGCAAAAAACATATCAAAATTTTTATAAAGCACATTCATTCTTAAAATTAAATAACACACAAAGGGCTAAGACCCTGTTTGAAAAAGAAATTGTTGAAGAAAGTAAATTTGTTGCGGAGGCCCATTGGTATTTAGCCTTAATAGCTATTAAAGACAAAAATAAAATGGAAGCAACACGGCAATTAAGAGTCTTAACTGAGGATTTTGATTACAATAAATCTAAAGCCGAAGCACTTTTAAAAAACTTACATTAACTTCTACGTTTAAAGTAGAATAGAAGTAGTACCGTTAAAACTAAAGTTATTACAATATACGGCCAATATTTTGTAGTGCTTAAGGCAGTAGTATTTCCGGAAATTACAAATCCCGACCAGTAGTAAGGATGCCTTAGCGCGTTACCTCTATTACTGTTTATAAAATTAACCTGTGCTTTTTGTAATGCAATATTTTTAGATTGATGTTCTGAAAGATTCAGATAAAAACCATCCATCAATCGTGTTGATGAAGCATCATTTATTTTCCATAGCGTACTTGCAATACTATTGGCTCCACTAAAATAAAAGCCACGGGCTAAACTCATTAAACCTTCACCACGATTAAGATTACCTATACCGCTTTCGCAAGCACTTAATGTTACCAAGTCTGCATTTAATTTTAAATTATAAAGATCCCTAACGTACAATGCATTGTCTTTAGTGTCATTTTTTGTAAAAGCTAAATAGGAGTTTTCTGGAGTAGCATCGTTAAAAATAGCATGAGTGGCTAAATGTAAAATACTATAGTTAGAACTATAAGCATTAAAGTGTTCTAAATCTGCGGTATTATTTTTAAAGGCTTGACCTTTAAAATGGTTAAGTACTTGGTTCGCTTCCTTTGTATTGTTTGGCAGCGCCAATAAATTTGTATTTTTAAAAGTAGGAGCAAAGGCTAAAACCTGATTATTATTATCTTTTTTATCTTGAAGCTGAAGTAACAGCGTGGCTGAATTAGCATAGGATATGGCATAATCTTCAACTAAATAGTTATTACTTTTATTAGTAGCTAAACTGCCAAAAGGAATATAATTAAGCAAGCCATCTGGAAGAATAATTAGATTCTTTTTATTATTATTTTTTAAATAAGGCGCTAAAATTTTACTGTAAAGCGCGTAAGATTTACTGTTTAAAAGCTGTAAATCGCTTTTAGGATTACCAAGTAAGTTATATACTTTTTTAATTAAATTATTAAAATTTTCATCGACATCTATTTTCGAAAAACCCGATTCGCCTTTTGTAATATTTATTACATATAATGCAGACTCTCCAAAGAAGTACGATAGTAGTCTATCGTCCTCACCCAAAAACTGTTTTATACCTTCTATGTTAACAACTTTAGTATTGTATTTAAGATTGTAATACGATTTGTAATTGGTTTCTAAGTTGTTTATAAACTTTATATAATCGTTTTTTTGTTTGAAGAGTTCTTCTTCTAAAACTTCATTTTTCGACCGTTCTAATCTTTTTTCAAGCGTAGTAATTTCAGTTTTATACAGTTGCTCTTGCTCTATTACAGTTTCTGGAATATTTGCATAATTAGTTGCTTTAGCGCTTAATAATGCTTCTAAAAGTAATGCGCTTTTGCTTTTTTCAATTAAATTAAAGGCTTTTTTTGTGTAATCATTATTTTTAGAATTTCTATTTAATTCACTTAGAGCATTTAAACTGTTTTCGAATATTGGAAATGCATTATCTACCAATAACATTTTATCTGTATTGTTTTTAAAAGATGGTTTCAAACTATCTAAAACAGATAAAGCGAGTGTAGATGTTGTAATAGCGTTATTATAATTTTCAGCTTTAGTCTCTATATTAATCCTATCTTTTAAAAGCTTTAAATACTCACTATTATTTATAGAAGAATTAATAACATTCTTTCCATGCACTTGATCTATTGCTAATTGATTTTGAGAAAGTGCTTGGCTAATATTATTTTTAGAAAGGTAATAGTTAGATAATTCGCGATGTACGTTTGCTATTTCTGGATGGTTGTTACCTCTCCATTTATTTTTCAGGAGATTTATTGCACTATTGTAATCTGCATCTATTGTTTTATCATTATTATTTAAGCTATTTAATTTGGCCCTAGTTTTGTAAAACATAAAACCGTAAGGTATGTTACTGTCTTTAAAAGGTTCAATATATTTTAAATAGAATTTTGCACTGTCTGGTTGCTTTAAAGCGATGTAGTTTTCTACGATGCTGTTTGCTTCGTTAATAATACTGTTTCCTTCTCTAGTTGTATTTAAACTGTATTTTAAAGATTTTTTTAAATAATTGTTTGAAGATTTATAGTCTAGTTGTCTCCTTTTTAGTTCACCAATTAAACGATATATTCCATTTTGTCTTTTTAATTTATTTAAATCACTTAATTCGCCTACAAATCTCAATGTTTTATCATAATACTCTTTTGCTAAATTATATTTGCCATCGTTACTGTGTATTTTCGCAATGGTGGCATAAGCAGCGTAGATTAAATCATTATCTCTATCTAATATTAATGAATCTGGTAGTTTTTTAGAATTAGATATGAGTTGAATTAATTCTTTTTTTGAATTTTCATAATCGTTCAACTTATATAAATAAATACCTTTATCGTATGAAGCAGAAATTTTCATTGAATTAATTTTGCTTATAGTATCGATACTAGTCTTGTAATATGTAAATAAACTGTCAATGGTATTTAAGTTTGTTTTAATTTTTCGATAATCGTTAAAGTATGAAGCTGTCTTGTTAGAAAACACTAATGCATAAAGCATATATTCATAATTTTCTTCCTTTTTTGAAAGCTCAATTAGTTTATTGGCATAGAAGTAAGTAGAATCTTTGTTACTATACATAAAACTAAAAAGTTTAGTATATAACTGGTCGGAATCTTTGGTCTCATTCTGACTTAATGAAATTAAAGAGAAGAATGAGAATATAAATATTGAAAAAATTTTAATGTAAATTCGTTTCATTTTAATAGATATAAAAAAGTCTGAATCTTAGATTCAGACTTAAATTTACATCTTTTTTATTTAAGGTAACTCATTAACTCTTACAGGAATGCTATAGCTCTCAAAATCCTCTTTACTATAAAATCTAGTAATTTTTAAAGTCCCATTTCCAGTAAAACCATCCTTTGAAGATAAAAATTTGTAAGCAGAAAACTCACCGTCTAATCCATCTGTTATTAGAGGATTGCTATTATCTGTAGTAAATACTTCCTTTTTATCTTCATTTATTAATGTTGCCGAAATTGCAAATAATTTTTTATTGTTACCAACTACATATCTAAGGTCTTCGTACAAATCAAAACAGTAGCAAGGAATTGGAGGTAAAGGAGGCATAGGTGGAAAACCAAAGCCAATTCCAGCTGGATTGTCTAGCAGTAATTCTCTTATTTTTTCTATTCTAATATTTGCATTTTCAATGTCCCCTTTTTCTTCTTCTCCTTGTTCTTCCCAAGTTTTAATTTGTTTCTTTAATGCTTCAGTTTCGACTGTTAAAGCAAATCGATACAGATCACCTTCATAAGCATAATTTGTTTTAGTTAATACTGCGGTTTGGATATTGTTATTTTTGCTATTAGGAGGACAAGCAAATAATAACAGACAAAATGCAATGAGTAATGTTGATTTAATTTTCATAATTCTGAGTTTAGTTGTTATATATAATGATTAATGTGCGAGACGCAATAAAGTTAACAATTTTAAATGAAATAAAATTATAAATTTGCTTAAACTCATTGGTTAAGTGAATGTTAGGGTGTTTTTTTTTAAGCTTGTAGATACTACATTAGTTAATTTCGTACAATAAAATAGCATCACTATCACCTTTGGTAACAAACTCTAAAGCTTTATCTCTATCGATATTATCAAGTTCTATTGTCGAGTTTCCATATACAGGAAAGTTTTTAATAGCTTTTGCTTGACTGTCAAACAGCAATACTTTTTGCGATTGCAAATCGGTTACCGAAACATAGATCTTATCTTTAATATAAAATAGTTGTACAGGAGAATAATTACCTAAATCTAACTCTAATGTCTTACTTTTTATATTAAGAATATTCTCGTTTTGAGACACCAAAGTCTTTGTGGTTGTTGCTAAATGATGGTTTTTAGTTAAATTATAAGGTTTTGTAGTTACTTTTCCTTTTTGGTCAATACTAACTATATTGCCATCTTCTGTTGTAGTTGTAAATGTTTTGTTATAATTAAAAACAGATTTATTAGAGAATTTTAAATTAGAAGCAACTTTAACTCGTGTTTTACCTCTTCTGTTTAAAATATTAAGTTTCTTATCTGTTTTTATAAGTATATAATCTTTATTTCTAATTCTTATATGCTGTGGCTGGTGGTTAATTGTGTTTTTAGCCTTTGAAAATTTAAAGCCTTTAATTGTTTTTCCTTTAGCATCGTACAACAAAACATTTTTACCTTGTGTTACACAAAGCCTATAATTTTTATTTTTATCGTAATCGAATACCGAAAGTGGTTGCGTAATTTTATCATTAAATTTTAGAGGATAGCCTGTAACATCACGTCCAGTCCTGTCTATTAAATACACACGATTTGGTGTTGCAAAAGCTAACTGTAGTCTTCCGTTTTTGTAAATATCTATTTGTTCTATTCGGCCTAAAATAGGACCATTAAGCTGTTTTTTCCAAAGAATATTTCCAATATTAGAAATTAAATACAGCTTGTTATTAATATCTTGTACTACAATTTCTTTTTGTTTAGACCTGTGGTTGATTACAAATTGTGGATTATTTAATAAATCTGCATCAAGTTTAATATTTAATAACTCTGTAACTGTATTAGCTTCGACTTTTATTTTATGCTTTTTAATGGCTGCATGAAGATGCGCATAATGCGTATCGTAAACAAATTGTAATGCCGAAATTTTGTAATTTTTAAAATTAGTTTTTAAATGTGTATTTAGATTTAAATCTAACAAATTTTTTAGCTTATTGTTATTTATAATCTGTAAAATTGAAGATTCGTTACTAAGGTTTTTAGATATATTCTTATAATAATCACGACTGCTTAATGTAGTTTTATTCTGGTAATTGGCAATTACATTTTCTAAGGCTTCTATGTCTTTTGCAAAAACAAAAAAGTTATCGATAACGCAATAGTATTTAATTTTGGTATAGCTTATTAAAGGATAGAAAGTATTGTAAAGTAACTTAGTTTGGCTAAAGCCATAAATGGGAATTTGCCTAAAAACATCAACTTCGTTATTCTCGCTAATGAGATTTTCTTTTGTAGAAATAACATCAATAGAATTTAACACAATTGTTTGATTTTTTCCAGTATATATAGTGCCAATTTCAATAATGTTATCGAATAAATTAGTATCTGTTGTACTATCTTTTTTTTTATTAAAATATTCAAGATTAGATTTAAAAGTCTTAAAATCGTTAAAAGTAAAACTCAAAAAACCATCACAGTTATTAGGTGCAATTTTAGCCATTTCATTTTCTTGAGGAATAGTATTCTTAAAAATATTAATTAATTTTTTAGATGAATCTGATGCTTTTGTAATACCGTTAAATAATATTTCGTCTTGAGAAATAACAGCATCTATAGAAGTGTAATCACTAAAATCTTTAAATGGCAGTGCTTCCGAATTTAAAAAACACTCTAGCATACCACCAATCTCAGGACCTAAAATTATAGATATAGGCTTGTCATTATTAATGGTTTTAATAATTTTTTCTAGCGCTTCATTTTTATTTCTTTTATTTATTAAAGATTCTAAAAGCATACTGCTAGAGGCTGCAATAGCAATACTATCTTTATAAGTAGTGTAAAGTACTTCATTATTAAATGTTATTTTTTTAGTTTCTTTATTAGCAACTTGTAATGTTTCAATTTTATGATTTGGTAAAGAGTCTATTGAAAATAAATTTTCAATTTGTTTTGTAGCAATTGTAAACTGAAGGTTATCCTTATCATCTTTTAAAAAAGATATTACGACAGGATTTTCTGTGTTTATATAATCTAAATGATTTAATTTTTTCGACAAATTTTTGTAAACCGAAGAAGGCGAAATACTACTAATAAAGTCGTTGTTATTAATATTTGTTTTTAAATTTTCTGTATCGTTTACAGTAATAATAATCGAGGCTTTGTCTGGAATAGAATGGTAAATTGATGCTTTTTTGTAGCTGTTATTTTTGCAACTAATTATTAGTATTAAAAGCCCTAAAAAAAGATAACTACGCTTCATTATAATAATTTATGGATTTTTGAACGTTCAAAATTACAATTCTAATTTTAATTGTTCGGGTAAAAGTCTAAAGCTTTTTCTATGGTATTTAGTTATTCCATATTTTCTAATAGCTTCTCTATGCTCTTTAGTAGGATAGCCTTTATTTTGTTTCCAGTTATATAAAGGGAATTCTTCGTGTATTTTACACATATAAGCATCGCGATAGGTTTTTGCTAAAACCGAAGCTGCAGCAATACTTAGATATTTACTATCTCCTTTTACTACAGTTTCAAACGGTATTTTATTTAAAGGCTTGAACCTGTTACCATCCACAATTATAAACTCTGGCGAAGGTTTCAATTTTAAAATGGAACGTTGCATTGCTAAAATAGAAGCATTGAGTATGTTTATTTTATCTATTTCATTTTCAAAAACATGGGTAAATGCAAAAGATAATGATTCTGTTTCAATAATAGGTTTTAAGAAATCACGTTTAATTTCAGAAAGTTTTTTAGAATCGTTTAAAATTTCATTTTTAAAATTTTTAGAAAACATTACGGCTGCTGCCGTAACAGGTCCAGCTAAACAACCTCTTCCGGCTTCATCTGTGCCACATTCTAATTTAAATTTTGAAAATTTTAATTTTAACATGTAAAAAGTTAGGGTGAACTCATTTATATAATTCTTAACAAAAAATAGTATTATTAATTGTAATATCGATGAATTTTAAAATGATTAATAATAAATTTGAATTATAATTTCTTTAAATCAGATGTAAAATCTAATCTTTATTTACAATCCTGAAAGAATATTAAAATACAAATAAAAAAACAAATTTAATTTATTATTTTAAAATTTAATCAATATACATAATGCGTTTCTAATGTATATAATCTAAACAGATTGAGATATTTCATATTTTTACCAAAACTTTAAATTTTACTTAACTCGTTTATTAGAGTTAAAAATAGATGTCATTTAATGAATAAAATAATTTTCACATTTTTTTTAATATGTTTTGTAAGTTTAAGCTATGCTCAAACGCAACCAAAACCAAAATTTAGGCAAGTAGATAAGGGTTTTACTAATAAAAACGATAGTCTTTCAAGCAGAAACTCTAAAAGCACAAGTAATAAAAACATTAAAAATAAAGATGCAAAAATCACCGACTACCTTATAATATCTCACAAAAACGATACTACCCACGTAGATACTACACTTACAATTCAAAAAGAATACAAATACAATTACCTTAGAAAAGACGAATTTAATTTAATGCCTTTCTCTAATATTGGGCAAACCTATAATACGCTAAGTCAGGATTTCGAAAGCACCTTTTTAATGCCAGAATTTGGAGCAAGAGCTAGACACTTTAATTATATGGAAATAGAAGATATTAGCTATTATCATGTACCAACACCATTAACAGAATTAATGTATAAATCTGCTTTCGAGCAAGGTCAATTATTAGATGCTTTATTTACTGTTAACACATCAAAGCAGTTTAATTTCTCTTTAGCCTATAAAGGCATGCGATCCTTAGGAAATTATCAAAATATACTAACCAGTACAGGTAATTTTAGGTTTACCAGTAGTTATAAAACCAAAAACCAAAAATATATATTAGACATCCATTTTGTAGCGCAAGATCTTTTAAATCAAGAAAACGGAGGTTTAACAGATGAAAGTGTTGGGTTTTTTGAATCTGGAGAAAAGGATTTCTTGGATAGAGGCGTACTAGAAGTAAATTTTGAAGATGCAGAGAATATTCTAAGAGGAAAAAGATTCTATCTAAACCAAAAGTATAATGTAATTAATAAAGCCGATTCTATTTCCTACAATAATCTTAACGTAACACACATAATGTCCTTAAAAGACAAAAGTTATTTATACGAGCAAACCACACAAAACAATATATTTGGAGCTGGCTTTAAAAGCCGAAACTTAAGAGATCGTGTAACACTAGAAGAGCTAACTAACCAACTACAATTAAATTATACCAATAGCACAATTGGTAAGCTGCAATTTAATGCAAGCCACATCAACTACAACTATGGCTACAATAAATTAGTGGTATTAAATGGGTCAACAATCACAAACAGACTAAAAGGAGACGTATTTGCTATTGGCGGTAAGTATAAAAAGCAAATTAAAAGATTTAATCTTCAAGGAGAACTTGGAGTAAACGTAACAGGAAATTTCGAAGGCAATTTTTTAAAAGCAAAAGCATCATATAATATAAATAAAGATTTAAGTGCTTCAGCCCAAATCAACCAAAATACTAGAGCCCCAAATTATAATGCACAATTATATCAAAGCGACTATGTAAACTATAACTGGAAAAACGAATTCAACACCATAAAAACACAACAATTATCTCTTAATATCAGTTCGCAAAAGCTAGCGAATATAACATTAGATTTAACAACAATAAACGATTACGTATATTTTGCCAAAAATTCAACAACAGAAGGAGAAACCGTAACACCATTTCAAAACAATAAATCAATAACTTATCTTAGACTAAAAGTCAATAAAGAAATTAAATACCAAAACTTTGCGCTAAACAATACAATAATGTATCAAAACGTAACAGACCAAAACCAAGTATTTAACGTTCCTCAAATCATTACTCGAAACACACTCTATTATTCCAATCATTTATTCAAAAAAGCCTTGTACCTTCAAACAGGAGTAACATTAAACTATTTCACCGCATATAATATGAATGCCTACAATCCGCTTTTAGCAGAATTTTACACTCAAAACGAACAACAATTTGGAGGTTTCCCACGCTTAGATTTTTTCGTAAATGCAAAAATTCGCCAAACAAGAATCTACCTAAAAGCCGAACATTTTAACGCAGCCCTCACAGGTCGTAACTACTATTCAGCACCCAATACACCATTTCGCGATTTTAAAATACGCTTCGGTTTGGTTTGGAATTTCTTTCTTTAATAATTATTCGGGCGTTACCAATCCATGCAAAAAAAGCATGTCTTCGTCGGGCTTTCGGCAGTCGCTCTCTTCGAGGAGCTCCAACAAAGCCTCAATCCCTAACGCGCGTACACAGCTAAATTCAGTATCAATCTCAATTATAATATTTACTATTAA
>Ga0209828_1000817_pt1 | contig 29536 bp, 26 predicted proteins | sample MaitaG_FD_187429 | JGI IMG/M metagenome (GOLD analysis project Ga0209828, IMG submission 187429) | Marine algal microbial communities from Maine, USA - Maine_Asex2 metaG (SPAdes) (version 2) | ecosystem: Host-associated > Algae > Red algae > Unclassified | place: Maine, USA | collected 2015-01-05
ATATAGAAATGGATCTTATAGTGTCATTTTTTGATAAAGAAATCTCCAAAGCTTGATCCAGAATGTATAGACTAGTATCAGGATTTGCAGGACGAAATAAATCTGCTTTTTTCAGTAAACTATCTACAGAAAATCCAATTGAATCTGAAGCATATGAAAGTGTCGAAAAAATGAATAGGACAGTAGTGAGGCTAATTAACCTAAAGAATGTTCCTACCATATATAAAGCCTTTTCTTCAAACACAAAATTTTATCTTTTTGAATTCATAAGCAATTTCATAAACCACTTAAGATTATTTAATTAATGCGATTGATTTTGTATTTGTGATATCGTTAATATGATTCTGGCCTAGAAGTGAACTAGAAAATGCGAACAAAAAAGAGACCATCTCTTTGAGACAGTCTCTTTATATTCTTAGTAAAAATGTAGCTTCATAGCTTATTTTACGACAGTCGCTTCAATTCTTCTGTTTTGCGCTCTACCTTCTGCTGTATCATTAGATGCCACAGGATCGGCAGCACCATATCCTTTAGTGCTAATTCGTGCTCCTGCAATACCTTGAGCAGCTAATCTAGCTTTAACAGCATCCGCTCTCTTCTGAGAAAGACTCATGTTAGAATCTGCATTACCTGTATTATCTGTGTAGCCATTAACAGCTATTTTTACATCTGGATAAGCCTTTAAGATAGCAGCAAGATTATCAACCTCTACAGCTGTCGCTCCTGAAATCGCAGCAGACCCTGTTGCAAAACTTAAATTCTTAAAGGTAACCTTTCCGTCTCCTTTGAAATCACCATCAATATAATCCATCATCTGTGAACCTGCAGAACCAGCAGCAAATTTGATTTTTGATAATGCACCTTTAGCTGCTTCATTTACATTTGAAAATGCTGTGGATGCCATATCAGCTGCACCAGAAGCAGCGTCGCCAACAGCGTCAGCAGCTCCTTCAGCAACATTGCCTACAGTTTCAACTGCACCGCTAGTTACATCGCCTACTTTTCCAGCCATGTCATCTACAGCGCCACATCCTGTTCTTAAACCAAAGAAACTCAATGCACCCAAAACTAATAGGACTGGTAATAACCATTTTAATATGCTTCCTCCAGCTTTCGCGCCTACATCAGCGACATCTCCTGCTACATTTGCAGCACCTCTGCCCACACTACCTACAGCATCACCAGCTCCAGAGACTACTTTTTTACCTGCGCCAACTGCACCTCTTCCTACATCGCCAACTGTATGAGTTGCACCTGTGACAACTGTTTTACCTCCATCAACTACATCTCCTGTAGCACCAGTAACCTTATTATAAAGTCCTCCTCCTAAAGTAGATAAACCTAAAAGACTCCCAACTCCTGAAGGAAGTTTACCTTTTAAGTGGCTTTTTTGACCTGATAATAGGCTCATTAAACCAGATAAGCCTTTATTGGCAACTTGTCTTTTGATGATTCCAAAAATGAATGGAGCCGCCATTTTTAATAAAGAAGAAGATGAGCTACTTTTCATACCACTAAGGTTAGCGATCATATCAACTAATCCACCTACTTTATTACCTAATAAAGATGAAAGAATACCTGATCCACTATTCAATAGACCATTGACTGATCCAGAACCTTTAGAAAATATGCTCCCAATATCATCCAACATACTATCATCTGTCTTATTGACTAGGTCAAGAATGCCTTTAGCACCCTCTTCGTTATCGCCTTGATCAACGATCTTTCCTAAGAGTGTAGGAAGTATATTACTAAGCGCTGAGCTAGTGTTTTCTGACGATTCGCCTAAGAACTTTGATGCATTACTGACTAACGCACCAGATACTTGATCTTTAAACAGATCTAATAAATTAACTGACATTTGTAATTATTGTTTAATTGAAAAATTTGTTAGTTATCGAATAGAAATCGGCAGTGAATAAGTTTTTATTCCGCCGTTTATATGACTAAATAGATGTTAATACTTGGGTTTCCGTAGCAATTACAAAGCTTTTAACGCAAATTAGTCGATAAGAATTTCTAAAATCATATAAATTTTAACAAATATTTGATTTCTCGGTCTTTTAGATGCTTTAATTGTAATCTACAAAGACTCTATATCATATTGTTCTCATCACTAATTTAAAGCATTTGAAGACTAAAGTTCAGTATTTATGGACTTTATTAGTGTAAAATTGCCACTACAACTTCTAAGAAAGATCTGCCGATGTCGTCAATTGTAAATAGTTAATTCATCGAATTTTATCATAAAATTTAATGAATTTTATATGACATGAGCTCTTTTGAAATGTAAAAGCTAAATTATTCTCCAGTTAGAATACATCATGCATTCTATGCCTTTTTTACCTTTGAAACTAATGGTATCTTACACTTGCATTCAAGTCAATTTAAAACAACAAATTTTGCAAGTATGAACAACTCATTTGGCTACTATCTATTAAAGAAAATTGAACAACTCGCGGAGCTCGACATCGATACTAACGGTCAAGTAGAGAAACTATATCGAGTTATGGTATATATGTTTGATGAAATAGCGAGACGTGAAAACATTCATCTAACATCTTTATTTTCAAAAATCGCATACTTCGGGAATAGGTACAAATTGCCGAAAACATTATTATTTCATTTGCATGGATTTAGGAAGTCAAAACAAGATAAATCCGATGAATTGGTTTATGATGGAAAGGATTTTGAGTTATATAGAGATTCGGTTTACTTCGCAATCCACTCCTTGTTTTCAATAAAGATCAGTACTGAATTTAAAGCTAATTACTTTGCTGATTATAAATCAACTCAAGCTAATAGATCATATACATTTATAAAGTCTTTAGAAGTACTCGCTTTGTCAGCATACTCAGATACAAAGATAATATATGGCTTGCTCAACCAAGAACCTTTTGAAGAAGTCTCAATATTATGGGATCAACCAGAAGAGAATGATATCTATTCTGAATCTATCCAAGGATTGATTGACCTGAAACTTTTTCCCGTTGCCCTACATCTTCATTTGATTAAATCAAATGATAAACGGGAATTAATACCAGGGATTATTGTCATAGAACCATCCTATCTAATTGACGTCACAACCATCTCAAATTGTTTCCAACCTCACGGGAGTGAAAGTAGAGACGGTGTCGTAAGGAAATTTATGACGGTAAATGCTAATGCCGCCATCATGCGTGGGAATATTGCAAACTTCCTATTAGATGAATTAGTCCATCAACCTGATCTCACATTTGAGGATATCAAAAAGAAAGTATTTGCTATCAATCCATTAGCATTTTCTCAGTTTGATGATAAGACAGTTATTGAATTGATGAAAGATGTAGAATCTCACTTTCATAAAATAAAAAAGACGATTCAGATAGAATTTACCAAAAATGGAATTTCCAAAGATAATATCTATATAGAGCCAGCTTTCTATTCTCCACATTATGGTATTCAAGGTAGACTCGACCTTCTTCATGTAAAGACAAGAGAAAAGGTCGCAGCGATTATTGAGCTAAAAGGGGGTAAGCCATATCGACCGAACAGGTATGGACTGAATAGCAGTCATTACCATCAGACACTTTTATATGATTTATTAATTCACTCCTCTTTTGGAGATGATTTACGTGTGAATAACTTCATCTTGTATTCTGGAGTGGATCAAGATAATCTCAGATATGCACCACAAATAAAGTATCAGCAAAAAGAAGCGATTCGAGTCAGAAACGATTTGTATCTACAGCAGCTTAAACTGGAGTTACTTTCGAAAGATCAAGACTTATTGGGTTCAATGAAGAAGTCTGTATTTCCAAAACTTAAGGGATTTGCTAAAAATGATATTGCACATTTTGAGAAGGTGTATCAAAATCTAGATGAATTAGAACAATCGTTTTTAAGACACTTTTCATCATTTGTAGCCAGAGAGCAACGATTGTCAAAAATTGGATCTAGAGATGTAGAACGCATGAATGGTCTTGCATCGATCTGGCAAAATAGTATTGAAGAGAAAATGGAGGCCTTCACAGTCATCAATCATTTAGAGCTAGTCAAAAATGAAAGTGAAGACGATATCCCTGTCTTACGATTTCAACATTCTGCAAAAACAGCAGAGTTGTCGAATTTTAGAGTCGGAGATATTTCTGTCTTGTATCCAGACTTTCATGGAAAACAAGATTCTGCTTTGCGGACTCAAGTGCTGAAAGGGACGATTCTTGAACTCAATGAAAAAGATGTTTTGCTTAGACTTAGAAGTAGACAATACAATCATCAATTATTTAAAAACAGTCGGTTTTGGCATATCGAGCATGATCGATTAGACAATGGCTTTAATGCTATGTATAGAAGTTTATTCGAGTTTATAGAATCGAGCCAATCAAATAGAGATCTTTGGTTAGGAAAAAAAGCACCTTTTCAAAATAAAACAATTGAACTTCCAGTCATTGAGGAATTTACGGATGAACAACAAGAGATCTTTGATGAGATCATATCTGCAGAAGATTACTATTTATTGTGGGGTCCTCCGGGGACAGGAAAAACCAGCTTTATTGTGAGACATGTGGTCCGGCATCTATTTTTTAATACCAATGAAAATATCTTATTGTTGGCGTATACGAATAAGGCTGTTGATGAAATATGTGATGCAATATGTGCGATTCAATCTGATTTTAAACATAAATTTCTGAGAATTGGATCAAGGTATGGAGCAAGTCCAAAGTATAGCTCAAACTTATTGATCAATATTTCAGAATCTATGACACGTCGGACAGAATTAGTCGGTTGGATTCAACGCACTCGATTGTTTACGGGCACGGTCGCTTCTATCATGGGCAAGAGTGAACTATTCAGGATGAAGAAGTTTGATAGAATTATTATTGATGAGGCTTCCCAACTTTTAGAACCAAATATTCTAGGCATCTTATCTCGATTTAAAAAATCGATACTAATAGGTGATCATCGTCAATTACCAGCAGTCGTACAACAAACCAAAAAAGAAAGTCAAATAAAAGATACAGCGCTTTCTACTCTTGGATTCAATAATATGGCTGACTCACTATTTGAACGGTTGTATACCTTATGCGAATCAAAAAACTGGTATTGGGCCATCGGACAATTGAATGCTCAAGGTCGAATGCATAAAGACATTATGGCATTCCCAAATCAAAATTTTTATCAATCACAACTGACCGCACTCACTAAAATTGACCGACTGACAGAATCATTGAAAATGGATTTTCAAAATGATGTAGAGCAAGTATTAGCAACAAAACGATTGGTATACGTCCCATCCAAAATTTCCGATAAGGACTTAAATTTCAAGATGAACACTGATGAATCTAGGATCGTTTTCCATTTGGTCTCGACCATTCAAAAAATTCAAAAAGCGAATCATAAAAATTGGTCAATAGGAATAATCACGCCATATAGAGCTCAAATTGCCAATATTAGAAGTTACTTGATTCAAAAAGGAGTTGACATTAAAAATATGACTATCGATACTGTAGAGCGATATCAAGGAGGTGCTAGAGATATTATCATTCTTTCATTTAGCGTGAATCATGCCATACAGCTTAATAGCTTAGCTGAAGTAAATGAGCAAGGCGTGGATAGGAAACTAAATGTCGCTTTGACAAGAGCAAAAGAACAGATAATCATCACTGGTCATGAAGCTATTCTCCAACAAAATCCGATTTATAAATCTCTACTGGAGTCATATTATAAATGTAAAATGTAGTGATTATTGGCAAGCATCTATATCTAATAACAATTCTGCTCCTGATTTAACCTCAAAATTAGCATTGAGCTCAAGGTAATTTCCAGCATAGTAAGATGCATTGACGGGCGACTGCATCTGGACTTGACCACTAGTTGTGACAAAGTCTTGATACATTTTCACGGCATTGGTTGTTATGTCAGTATTGATAACTAATGAAATATCATCACAGTCACAAGGTGGACAACTAGGTCCGCCACAGTCAATTCCAGTTTCGCTATTGTTTTGAACACCGTCTGTGCAAAGTGAGCATGAAGCACAAGTCGTGCCACCACAGTCTATTCCTGTTTCATCTTGATTCATGATACCATCAGTACATGTTGGTAAACAAGGCTGGCAACCAATAAAACAATTATTACAAGGAAGGCAGTACTTGCCACCACAATCTATACCAGTTTCATCCTGATTCATAATGCCATCAGCACAAGTCTCAGTACCTCCAACAGAAAAAACATGAACTCCGAAGGTAATGTCAGCAATTAAAATATTTCCAGAAGGAAGATAAGGATAACATCCCCAAGCTCCTTCTGTACCAGAATAAAAGCCATTATTACTAGTATAGGTGTCATAGTATGCATGAAGAACTGGATTAGCTGGATCAGAATAGTCGTAAACCTTTAATCCGTCTTCATAATACGATATGAAAACGAAATCATTTCTTATGTATGGATTGTGAGGTGTCGGCCAACTATTAGAACCTGTATTTTCTAACTTGTCTTGGAAATCAGTGACAAAAGAAATCGAATTATTTGAAAAAAGCTGAGTCAGGTCAACTGTAACCAATGGTTCTCCATCAGGTTGTTCTTCTGCCACAATAGCATAGTTTCCATCTTCGGTTACCCAGCTACTGTGATTATATCCAATATAGTTACCATCTGCAAGAAGCTGAATGGTTCCTCCAGTAGAATTTGATCCTACATTTGATAGGTCATTCATATCCCAGATATAAAAGCCTGCATATCCATGAGAACAGTAAGCGATATTGTCTCTGACATATATATCATGAACATATAATGAAGAATTAATCCCAGTCACTGCGTTGAAATTAACAGATGCAATCAATTGAGGGTTAGCAGGATCAGGCTCTAAATCATAAACATAAACATCTACTGCTCCTTCAAACCCAACAGCATACAACCTATGATTTTCTTCATCAATGTAAATGTTATGTGCTTCGCCAAATTGACTCGTAATATTAGTTACGGCTGTGATCCGACCAGCGCAGTCTACTCCTGATAAATCATAAACCCATAATCCTTCGGTACAGCCATCACATACTCCATAAACATAATTTTTATAAGATTTAAAATCTCTCCAAATTACAGATTGTCCTGGTTCATGCCTGAAAATCTCTACTGGAAGTGCTGGATCAGTGACATCTAAGAATAGGACATATTTTGAATTTCCAACAATAGCGAATTCATTTCCAGCAGGCGAGGCATAACCCCAAATATCATTAAACTGTACACCTGCGAATACGGGAAGATCGGATGTGGGGCGATCATAAACTGATAATAACTGAGTATTAAATGACTGCTGTGCTAATCCCAATTGGACACTGAAGAACAATAGAAAAAGGCTTATGAAAGGATTTCTCATGACTATAAATGTTAAAATGTAAAGTACAATTTTAAAAAGAGAAATATTTACTTATTATACAAAACACTAATTTTCACATACTTCTATAGAAAATAAAACTTGCGATCCCAGTTTTACTTCGAAGTTAGCACTTAATTCAATGTACTGTCCTGCGGTATATTTTGACTGAACATTATTACTAATGCTTGAGTTAAAACCACTTATAATGCAACATGAGTACTTTTCATTCGCACTGGTCATTTCATTACCAATGATTTTGACAGTATTATTACAGTCGAATAAATCTACATCAATCACTTGTAAGCCATATTTTCGATCAGATGCCAAAAGAAGGCCAGATGGCAAATAAGGATATGCACCCCACACACCAAAGTAGCCTTTATATTCTCCTTCAATGTCATTGTCGGGATAGCTATCATAATATCCATACAAATTAGGGTTCGCAGGATCTCTGATGTCGTATATTTTTACACCATCTTCATAATTCGCTATGTACAGCAAGTCATTGTGCACAAATGGATTATGATGAGTGACATTGTATTGGTTTGTTCCTCCTACTGGACCAAGATTATCAATAAATGTACCTACACTTGCAATGCCATTTGACATATTGGTCAAGTCCACAACTTGCATAGGCAATCCTTTTCCGACTTCTTCTGCTACATAAGCATATTGGCCGCATTCACTTATCCAACTACTATGATTATAGCCACCAAATTTATTATCTGCTATTAATGTAACATTGAGTGGATCACTGACATCCCAGATATAGTACCCTCTATAGCCATGAGAGGCATAAGCTTTATTTCCTTGAACAAAAATATCATGTATGTAAAGGAGATTGCTAGTATTTCCAACGACCGCATCTAAATCAACCGATGCTAATAAGATAGGATTAACTGGGTCAGTTGCAATATCAAAAATCAGTAAATCGTAAACTATGGTCGTGTTTGGTACAGACTCTGCCACGCCTACGACATACAGTCGTCCGTTCTCAATATAAATATTGTGAGCATCATTGAAGTATGAAGTTATTTGGTTTACGTGCGTTGCAGTATTAGGCAATGTGGATAAATCAAAAATATGCATGCCCTCATTGCAGTTGTCACATACAGTATAGGCATAGTGGCTATAGGTTTTTATATCTCTCCATGTTGTGTTATCCCCGCCTTGATACGTAGTCACGCTAAACGGATTAGCTGGATCATTAATATCAACAAAGTTGATATGGGTTCGAGACCCAATGATGGCAAACTCGCCCGCTGTTGCATCTGCATATCCCCAGATATCATTATATCCAACAGAGGGATTTAAAGGGTCTGTCCAAGCGGAAATTAATGTGGTATTTAGGCTAGATTGTGAAAATATTGGACTTGACAGAACTAACAAGCCAATTATATAGTTTAAGTATTTCAAAGACTATGATTTTAAAAACTGTAAATTAAGCCAATTTCCCCTTAGATACTGTAGTAAATAAGTTAAGATCAAATAAAAAATGGTAATGAAAACATTTTACAAGACAATTGTAGTCGTTTTCCTAGTGAATTTATTTTCATTGAAAGGGTACAGTACTTTGATTATTCCTCCGGATAATATGAATGAGATGATCAGCTCTTGTGACAACATTGTCTATGGACAGGTCGTCGGACACGCTGATAGATATGGTTCTATTAATCAATTCAAAATTATTAAATCATTCAAAGGGAAATTGCGCGAAAGCGATGTCATCCAGCTTAAGGAAGAAGGACTTCGGACTGAAGAAAGCATCTTAAAAATTAGTGGAGATGTTAATTTTAAACTAGGATCACATTATTTACTTTTTCTGTTCCAAGATGGCTCAGGATACTATAGGCCTCAGTTGCTATCACTATCCGTATATGAAGAGATTATGGTAAACGGTTTCAATCAGTTTATGCATACTGAATCAGTCTTAGATATTTGTTTTTTAGATGACGTAGATGATAGCCTTACTGGTTCTTACAACAGTCAAGATATGCTTCGATCATTAGGTGAATCTGTGTCGGCATGGAATTTTAAAACAGCTGGTTTTCGAGGAGAAATACCAGAAAAGAATAAGACTGAAAATTTCACAGGCAAGCATCATAAATCTACTGTTTGTACGCCACCACCTTCTCATTGCACAACCTTGATCGGAGAGCCGAGTAACTTGAATGGAAATTGTAATACAATGGGGAATGTCTCACCTGCAAAATATCAATCAACAAACTTTCTTATTAAGGTTGCGAGTGGAGCGCAATCTGATCCATCTACTCCAAATGAAATGTCCAATTTAGCTGATGCTGTAGGAGAATTGAATAATCTAGATGGCCTTACCCTAGCACTTGGTTCTCCTGCCATACAAAACTGTTCTACAAATACTCAATCTTCCGCTGCGCAGCTTGTCCAAGTCGTTTGTAATCCATTTAGCGCAAATGAGATTTGGGTCTTTTTTGATGACCCATATAGTGAAATTGCTGATCTCACTGCTTGTAACGGAGTCGTTGGAAAAGGAGGTACAAGAGCAACAACTCCTTGTCATACGGATGCATGTGGAAATCAATGGTTGACAGCAGAGCAACCATATTTTGTGATGAATAATGGATCTGGCTGTCTAGGAGATTATGGATATACAGCGACGATCATACATGAAATGATGCACGGTTTAAATTTGGATCATATCAATGGGTCATGTTCAGCTATTATGAATGGCGGTCTGTGCGGTGCAAATGATCCTTCAAATCCAAATGGTGATCCACCTGCACCAAATTTCGGAATTACACAACTAGATAAGGATTGTATTGAATGGATGTATAATCAATGTCCAGATAACGAGAACTTAAACAATATCGTTTATAATAGTTCAACACCTGTTAATGTGATAGTGCAAGACTGGATTACTAGCGCTAATATCACAGTCAATGGAAATGCAAATGTCCGGTATGATGCAGGAGATTTCGTAGAACTGAATCCGCTCTTCGAAGTGAAGCTTGGCGCAATATTTAATGCATTAATCGCTGGATGTACACCTTAAGTTTATGTATTCATATCATTTGATTGAATTCATATTGAAATGACCTTTATTCAGAATGTATGACAATCAATCTGACACAACTCTTAATTCTAGTGTTAATATTTTACTTTTGGCAGTCGATTGATGTATAGCGTTAAAGAAATATATTATACCATTCAAGGTGAAGGTTACCATACGGGAAGATCTGCGATCTTTTGCAGATTTAGTGGTTGTAATCTATGGTCGGGTAGAGAGGAAGATCGACATAAGGCTATCTGCAAATTTTGCGATACAGACTTTTGGGGAATTGATGGTATAAATGGTGGGAAATTCGATAAAATAACATTGGTAGAAAAGTGTGTGTCGCTTTGGCCAGAAGCTCAAGAAAACAAATTTGTTGTCTGTACAGGAGGAGAACCAGCACTCCAGTTAGATGCGGAGTTAATCGATATTTTTCACGACTTTGGATTTACGGTCGCCATTGAAACGAATGGGACTATTGAACTGCCTCAAGGAATAGACTGGATATGTATGAGTCCCAAGGCGAATACAGACATTGTCGTTCAGAAAGGACATGAATTAAAATTGATCTATCCTCAACACGGCATTGGTCCAAATGATGTGGAAGCCTATGATTTTGAACATTATTATTTACAACCAATGGATGATCCGGCATTGATTGAAAATAGAATAAAGACAATTAATTATTGCAAAAATCATCCTAAGTGGAAACTCAGTTTACAGATTCATAAGGTTTTGAATATTCCGTAGATTGATTTTAGAAAAGATTGATTTAATAGATTTCTAAAATCTGTTAAATCTTACTCTTTAAATACTCTTAATAAAGTCTTCTGCGAATTTAAATGCGCCATCATTATTTTCTTGAAAGGCTTCTCTAGGAAGGACTTTCTGGATGACTCCTTTTGCATCAATAATAATGAGACGACCTTGACCTAGATCTCCTCCGAATGCTGCTTCTCCAAGTACTTTACCATTTGCGATTATCGGAAAATCAATTGGATTCGATCTGCTGAAATCAATCAATTCTTGTTTTTTCTCATCTGCAAATGAGATAATTTGCAAATTATTTTTATAACTACTTTGCAAAGCATTTAGATTTGCAATTTGATTTATGCTGATACCATCTGCACTGCTCCAAAACCAAAGGATGACATTCTTGCCAGCATAGTCGCCTAGGAATTGTTCTTTACCGTCAAGGTCTGGAGCTAAAAATGGTGAAGCTTTTGTGTTTTCAAGTGAAGCAATCAATTCTTTAGTAGGAGGGGAGAAAGCATCAAACTCTACTAAAAAGTGTCCTTTTTCATTCTGAGCAAACATTGAAATAATAGAAAATAGAAAAAAAAGACAAGTTGATAATAACTTCATAAAGACGCAGTTTTCTTGTAATCATTAATAAACTCGCAATATCACCATAGTTTACGGAATTGTAAATAGCTAGGACGTTAATGTTTTATCAAAGTTATGACTGAATGATATGAGTTGCTGAGTAAAATGAGACCAGCTAAATTGTGTTTTGTGTTTTTGCATTTCAATATGCATTGAATCTAAATCTGCTTCTTCAAAATGATAAATGATAGCATCCATAATTGATTCTTTGTCAATTGGTACTAAGTAACCAGTTCTTTTATTAAGAATGAAATCCGATAAGCTACCCACATCAGTGACGATTGTCGGTACATTAAAATATAGAGCTATTTGACTGATACCACTTTGGGTCGCAGTCCTATATGGCTGTACGACTAAATCAGATATCGAGAAATAGTTTGCGATCTGATCATTAGCAATATATCTTTTGTGAAAAATAATGACATCCTCTAAGCCTCTTGACTTGATGATATTGTCATAGATGGAATCTGAACCATAGACATCTCCAGCAATGATCAATGTTAACTTGTTTGCCTTCATATACTCTTTGTCCAGAGCCTCAAGCAGTAAATCTAATCCCTTATATTTTTTAATGAACCCAAAGAAGAGGAGATATCGATATGATTGATCTAAGCCTAAATTGTTGGCAGCAGTTCTCCTATCAATTGAATCTCCATAGTGATCATAAAGCGGGTGAGGTAAATTGATGCAATTTGCAGTTGGTTTTAGTGCTAATAAATCAGATTGAACACTTGATGAGAGTGTCACAAAATGATCAACTGAATTTAGAAAATTATTAATTAAAAAACGATCGCCAGGCATGTGTTGGTGAGGGATTAAATTGTCAATAATGGCGATATTATGTATGCCATTTATTTGCTTTAGTTTTTTATGTATATAGCTAGTCGATAATCCAGTATAAGGTAACCAATAACGACTCAAAAGCAAGTTTGGTTTTTCTTTTTTCAGCCTATTCACAATGGACAACCAACTGAGCGGATTAACCGTGCTGAATGTTCGCTCTATAGATAGATGTGAAGGTTTTGGATCTGAAGAAAATTGATCTTTTCCTGGGAAGAGAATCTTTGGATATTGTGTCGTGTAGGTGTAGATCTTAGTATCCCATTCTTGAGATGAAAACTCTTGTGCAAGCCGTTCATTAAATGAGGCGATACCACCTCTAAAAGGATGTGCAGGACCAAGAATTGTTACAGATTTAGACACAGATTCGAATATTAAAAATGTTCTTGACAATCAACGCTTATCAAATTTAATAGATTCAAATTTTGTAGTTTTTTTTCTTCTGACTTAGATAAGCTTAAGAAAAAACGATGTGACTCAGGACATACATCGCAGGCGGCACAAGTGAACTCATGGAAGTTCATATCGATACGCATATGTAACACTTTAATGCCTTGATCCGCTAAATAGGACTGCATGCCTTCAAACATTCCATCACTATTTTTATCCGAAGGTAAAAATGTTGCAAAAGCATCAGTTTGACATTGTCGTTGGTCAAAGGCGATACAGACTTCTTCTTCTTGATCTGCTGATTGCGCGTGTGTATCAGTTTGCTGGGCTTTTTGAGATTGACAAGCGGAAAATGAAAAAACAAGCATTGCTAAAATTGATTTTATCATATAGATTAAAATTGATAATTAAAGTCCATTTTTATATGTAATACACGAATAATATAAATTATTTCTTTGTCAATTCTATAAATAATCACATGTGTTAAGACAGGATAGGATTTATATAAATCGGGAATATCTGAACGACTAAAACCAACCTCGAAATTATTTTTTAAAAATAAAAATGTCGCATCAATCGCGGTCGAATATTTTTCCAATTGAACCTGTCCATGGTTTTTAAAAGTATAATTGAAAATGTTTACAAGGTCATCATCAGCTTCAAAAGTGATTATTACAAGTTACTTTTTTTGCTTATCTGACTTCATATTTTATAGCTTTTTTCGCCAGTGCTGCAGCTTTTCCTTTTTCAGCAATTTCATTTATGCTATTAGCAGTATACTCAACTACTCTTCCTAATTTGATATCACTTTCTCCTTTTTCAATAAGAGATTTAATGTGGTGTATTCTATTTAATTCTGCAATATCCATTTGCTTGGAAATAGCGTTTTCTGCTGCAGCTGTAATTGAGTTAAATAAGCCTTTTTCAACTTGGCTTCTCAAATATTCTTCGTAGGGTTTTGCTAAATCGATACGTGCCATGAATTTGAATTTACTACAGTAAAACTACAGTAAAATTGCATAAATAGTTACAATTTAAAATCCGGAGTGCCTTTTTACACTGATTTTGAGAAATTACGATCTCTGTTGCCCCCACTTCATGACAAAGTGAGGGCAGAGATATGTAGGGATTGTCCTTATAGATTTCAGATGGTTTGGCAGACAATATTTATGTCTATTAGCCACTCAGAAATTATAATACCAAATTGCGAACTAAGATTGATATAAAAAAGGACAATTTTATTTGTCTGTGTAGTGCATTATCACAATGTATTATGCATAATTATATGCTATTCAGTGAGTTAAATTGCCCAATTGTAACATTTAAATTATAAATATATTAAAGTGTTGCCTGATAACTTGATATGTGAAACTTCCTATTGTCCTCTAGTTATTCGTACTGAAGACACCCAAAATACTTTTAACCTGAGTTCGATTACATAATTTATAAAGTATTTCACGTTTCCTCATTTAATATTACTTTCACTCGCCCGACTTCACCTGTATCAATCATGACTTTAATACCATGAGGATGTGATGAAGACTTTGTCAATATGCGCTTCACAAAGCCGCGAGTCAAGTCACCACTGCGTTGATCCTTTTTGAGGACAATATCTACTTCTATGCCTATTGTGATGTCACTTCGTTTTGATCCATCCATTGAAATCTAATTTTAAACCTTGTTCAAATTTCTTCTTTTACTTTATAATCGTTTCTGTCTGCAGCATTCCTGGATACGAGTTCTGCGACAAAGCCAGTTACAAAAAGTTGTGTCCCAATGATGAGAGTTAAAATCCCAAAGAAAAAGAGTGGTCGCGTGGCGATGCCTCCTGTTTGGTAAATCATTTTTACAAGCGTGAGATATAGTAATATGACAAAGCCAACGAACATAAACAAGACTCCAAAGGTCCCAAAAAAGTGCATTGGCCGTTTTCCAAATTTACCTAAAAACAAGACCGTACCTAGATCTAGAAATCCGTACATCATACGTCCAATACCGAATTTACTCACACCATATTTTCGAGCTCGATGTTCAACGACTTTTTCTGTGATATTAGAAAAGCCATTCATTTTTGCCATGACAGGAATGTACCTGTGCATGTCTCCATAAATTTCAATGTTTTTGACGACTTCCTTTTTATAAGATTTGAGTCCACAGTTAAAATCGTGCAATGATATACCACTTGATTTTCGCGTTACAAAATTGAAAAATTTGGAAGGAATTGTTTTGCCAATTGGGTCGTGGCGTTTTTGTTTCCAGCCAGATACAATATCATAGCCATCCTCTTTAATCATGCGATAGAGTTCTGGTATTTCATCTGGACTATCTTGCAGGTCTGCATCCATCGTAATCACAACATCACCATTGGCTTTTTGAAAACCAACATTCAATGCAGCAGATTTACCATAGTTGCGTCGAAATTTAATTGCTGAAATAGTAGGATATGTTTTTTGTAATTCCTGGATGACTGTCCAAGATGAATCAGTACTGCCATCATCTATGAAGATGATTTCATACTGGAGACCAGCATCTTGTACGATGCGATCAATCCACTCGACCAATTCTGGTATGGATTCTTCTTCGTTGAGAAGGGCAATTATGATGGATAAATTCAAACCTTGAATAAGAATTAGCGTTTATTTGACTTTCATTAGTGCGCTCATGATCAAGGAAATAATCAATCCAAAAACCATCCCACCTAACCAATTCAAAATGACAGAGCCAACTCCCTGATTCAATATCTGTTCTTTGGTGGCTTCGTTTTGAACATCCATTTCTTGCTTCATTTCTGCCAATTGATCTTCACTTGCTCCAGTAAATCCAGCAACTTTATCAACCATATTAGTCGCCATTTCTATGGCTGCATCTGCTTCCATTTCAAGAATAGTCGGATCAAACTTTTTTAATGCAAAGACTCCGACATTACTGATAAAACTACCTATAATGAAAATGAAAAAAGTAACTTTTAGCATTTCACCAAAGCTGGCAAAACCGTCTTGTTCAGCTCTAGTATCTTTCCCGCCTTTCCACATAAAATAGATAGGAACGGCTAAGCCTATAACTGTCATCAAGGACATATTAACCAATAGGCTTTTATCGACAATATAGAGGATTACAGACACTGCAACTAATGCAAGTCCCATGAACACTCCATTTTTAAGGATGTGGTTTGACATATGATATGAATTTAAGTCGTAATATAAGGATAGCTATTGGATTATTTGATTTCTGTGGATGATCGCCTTGACTTTCCCGACGAACTCCTGATTTAAGAACGGAGAATTGTTTGATTTTGAATAGTTTAAACTCCGATCAAAAGTCCATGACTCTTTTGGATTAAAAATGGTAAGATTGGCTGGCGCGTTCTCAGATATCTCCGGCAAATTCAGCTGTAATGCTTGACGTGGTCCAATGGACAATGCATAAATGATTTTATCTAGGGGAATGTCCTTGCCACAAGTTGTCAAAACCGCAGAAAAACAAGTTTGAAGACCAATCGCGCCAAAATCCGCATAGAAAAATTCCTTTTCTTTTTTCTCTGGTTCTAATGGTTGGTGACCCGATGTGATGATGTGAATGTCACCATTTGAAATGGCTTTGACTAGTGATTTTCGTTGCTGTTCTGTTCGGAGTGGAGGTAGTACTTTTAGATTTGGATCAAAGCGTTGGAGATCATGATCAGCCTTGGTCAGATTCAAATAACATATTGAAGCATTCACATTTAATTTGCTTCGTTGGCCAGACTTAATAGCTGTAATAGCTTCTTGTGTAGAAATGTTATGTATTAATAATCTTCCTTGAACGTATTTTGCGAGTTCAATGTCTCTTTGAACAATCAGTTTTTCAGAGATATCAGGAATGCCAGGCATACCAAGCTGAACACTGGTTATACCTTCATTCATGACACCATTACTTTGAATTGAATTATCGATTGGGACAGTAATGATGATGCCATCAAATGAGCGAGTATATTCTAATGCTCTTAGTAAGACACCATTTTTTGTAATTGCTTGATTGCCATCTGAGAATGCGATTGCTCCAGCCTCTTTCATGTCAATCATTTCGGTGATTTCATCTCCATGACATGATTTGCTCAAGGCGCCGATTGGCAAGATTTCAACTGCAGACTCTTTTGTATTATTATAAATGTATTGAATTTCAGATTTGCTATGAAGACATGGATTTGTGTTTGGAAAACAGGCGATGCCTGTATACCCTCCTGAGGCAGCAGCTCTGCTGACAGATTTAAAGGACTCACGATGTTCAAAACCTGGTTCGCCAATTTGAGTGCCTATATCAAACCAACCAATTGAGATGTGGCTATTTGGTTCATTCCATTCAGTGATCGAATTAGGTTTGGATAATTTTTTTCCAATTTTCGAAATGATGCCTTTTTTAATAATGACATCAACGGACTTATTGTGGAATGGAGAACGGTGGTCTATGATTTTTACTTGCCTTAAAAATATATCCATTTTACTGATGAATTATTATGTCACTGTGCAATCTAGCTTTTCCACAATCGTAATAATAGAGATTCGATAGCTAAAAATACTAAAACTGCGATAATACACCACTTCCAAATAGGAGTGCCGCTTTCTTCGCTTTCAATAAATTCTGTCAGATTATTTGCATCATTTGAAGAAATGACATTCATGCCATTACCATAAGTATCAGATAATTCATTGACGTCTATGTATTTCAAATCGGATTCTAGACGATTAAAATTAAATGCGAGTGTTGCAAGATTTTCGTCATCCAGGGTGACTCGATAGAATCCTGCATCCTTGATTTGATCTTTGACATCCAACATGAATTTAGATCCTACATTATATTGACCTGGTATAAAATCAGCAGGTCCCTTGATCTCGAAAACGACTTCATCATCGCGAATCACATTTTCAGTTTCGATTAAATTATCAGTACCAATAGTATATCCAATTTTGTCTTTTTTACCTTTAGAAATACCCATTTTATATAGCATAGGCACAAAGACCTCAGCATTCCTAACTAAGTCATTTGAGTTTTCATTGAGCGGTGCTGCACTTAGGTATACATTACCATCACCGTGACTATATTTTGATAAATAGCTCGATCCATCACGATATCTAATTAAATCCTCAGCTCGATTTCGTTGAAAATTTGATAAAGAATAATTAAAACTTGTCGAAGGATATTTCATATTCTTCTGATTCCGCTGATATACATTATTAAAAATGAATTCGTCGGTATTGATATATCCAACTTGCTTAGCCCCAGACTCTGAATTGATAAATGTATTCGTGCCTAGGCCCGATAACATTTGATTGTATCCTTCTTTCGAGATGTTTCTACTTGGAAAAATGAGTACATTTCCTCCTTGCGATACATATTCTTTTATGGAAGAACTCAATCCAGACGAAATGTTTGACAGTTCATTCAGGATAACTAAATCCTGAGTCTTAAATTCAGCATAATTGATATTCCCTGTTCTTTGATTTTTAATATTAAAGTAAGTCAAGCCTTTGAATGCTGCCGTCAAATATTTATTCTCTGAAGATTCATTGATTGATAAAATGTTGACTTTCTCATTCACTTCAAAACTGATCTTATATCGATCGTCAAATTGAACTGGATAATCAGAAATGACAATCTCCGCTTCATGCCAACCAGTCGATAATATTGAAAAATTGATCGTATCAATCACAGTTGAGTTTGGCGGAATTCTTTTGGTTCCAAGAGGTCTTGTTTGTCCTTGATGTTCTAAACTGAGTTGGATATTTTCAACATTTTCATCACTATAATTTTTCAGTTTGATTAACATGGGATTCGGCTGGTTAATCATGGGCACTGGTGCTGCAAACCACACAGAGTCAATACTGACATTTTTTTCCTGTACTGACTGAAGCGGGATCAAGTGATGCGTGAAGAGTGTATCAGTATTGACATCAAAATCAGTAATGTTCTCTTGAAAATCAGAGATGAGGTAAATTTCTTTTTCAGCATCTTGCTGATCTAGAATTTGTTTTTGTCTTTCTAGTACTACTGATAAAGAATTAACTGATGGGGAAATGTCGAGTTCATCGATCAGGCCGAGCGCATTTTCTTGACTATATAATCTTTGGTGGCGACCTTCGAAGTCATGAGTGATGATTTGAAATTTGTCAGCTTGTGAATATGCCTTGACGATGTCTCGTGCTTTATCTTTAGCCAAATCGAACAATTTCACTTCTTGACTCAGCGCCTGCATAGAGAAACTGTTATCAATAAAGATACTAACAGCTTTGTTTTGACGACTGAGATCTGTCTTATCAGTCAAGATAGGCTGGGCAAAAGCAAAGATCAATGCGGCTAATGCTAATAATCTAGATAAGAGGACAAGTAGGTTTTTTAGTCGGCTCCGATTGCTGGTTTCTTGCTTAACTTCCTTTAAAAACTTAACATTGGTGAAGTACACCTTCTTAAACCTCCTGAAGTAAAACAGGTGGATTATGATCGGAATTGCGAGTAGTAATAAAGCCCAGAGGAAACTGGGAAACAGAAACTGCATATATGAGTTCTAAATTGCTTTGCAAATATACCAAACGTCCTTGAGATTGGGCTATTACCTCTGGCTATATTTTTCATTAAGGTCGAGGAGAAAAACGCAGTCATATCTCCAAGAGTCTCGCGATTCATCGAGAGACGTCGGACCGTAGATATGACGTAAATTTTTAACGCAGAGATTAATAAAATTTACAGTAGATTATTGGTCAATCCCAAGGGCGTTTGGTTTTAACGGAAAAACAGGGGATTTCTTTCGTTAAAATGTAATAGTTGCTTAAAAGAGGAGAATTGATTGAACCAAGGACAATTATTTACAGAGTCTGAACACGATTTTTAAAATCTATATGCTCGTTATCATAGGGTTTTGATAAACTTCACATAGCGAATTAGGAATTCTATTTTGTAGCGAAAGTAATTGCTATCGATGATAGTTTCAGATCTATCTCTTTTACAATTACCAATTTTAACAATCTTTTCATCTGTAATTGCACTGTCGCCATCATAAGCTTGAGTTCCGAAAACCATCAATATTCTGAGCATTGAGAAAAATGATATCGTAATTGCCACGCCTAGCACAGGAAAGTAATGTAGATATGATTATTAATTATTAAACAGGAGAGATGTTGACTTCGCTCCATGATAAATTATTTAGCTAAAATTTAGGTATAAATTTTTATCCACCGAGAAAGCATGATTTAAGTCTATTGCTAATTTGCAATTTCCATTGCAGAGCTAATTTCTAAATGGAGATTTGGCCATATCATTTGTTTGCCATCTTCACCAGTATGAAGTGTAGAGCAGCAATCATCAAAGTTGTCTAATGAATGAGCTGCATTCCAATCAATTAAGTCAAAATCAGCTTCCATGACAAGCATTCCAGTGTTGATTTTGAAGTCGAAGACTATTTCGTTTGAGACATTATTAAAATCCATCATGACAAAAAGCTTTCCTTTCATATCATTGCCACTTACTTTTACAACACTTCCTCGAATCCATTCATGATTATCTAGTGTGGTGAAGAAATATTTTAAAATGTTTTCATCGCGAAATGTTGACCGTGTATTGAGACTCTCTGTTTTTATGTCAATTTTCACATTTGAAAGCATCTCTCGAATCGAAGTTTGATATTTGGGCCCAGAGATTTTAAAGTCTTCAAATAGTCCACTGACTCCTATTTTATTGGTGCACTTATATGCAGTCCACTTTATCTCTGTGTCGCCACCCACAAAAGAATATAATGTTGGATCTAGTGAATCCTTTGTACATGAGGTCATGATTAATATACATATGCTTAAGAGTAGCTTAAAGAAATATTGAAGTCTCATCTTGTGTTAATTTTCTAAAGTGGAAGTTTGTTTTAATGGAATATAGAATAGTCAATAAAAAACGTAGCTGATCTTTCTAAATCAAAGGATAAAGTATTTATACAAGATTAGTCATATTTTAAACCCTATATGTTAGGGCTTGTCCTTAATTTTGCTCAAATTGCTCAAAAAGTAAACACCTATTTAATGAAAGTTTCAGGTCATTCAATTGTCATGAAATACTGAGCTTCTGACCTCTGACCTCTGACCTATAACTTCTAATTTCCAACTCCTTGCTTCCCATTTCCCATTCCTTCTATCGCTTTTCTATCGCTAATCATGATGTAATTTGTACCAGTATGATATAATGTTGAATTTGGAAATACTTTTGAAAATATAGATTGATGGTATTTTTCAGCATTTAATTTATCTTTTTGATAATCGCCGAGCATATTGTATAGTACACATCCATTGGGCTTAAGTTTCGACTTTAGTTGTTTGATGAAATCAAATCTTTGGAATTGATATGGAATCACATTGTCAAGGAATAAGTCAACACAAATCAAATCATAAGTATCTTGATTTGTGTCTATAAAAATAGCAGCGTCAGTATTAATTAACTGAATGGGAGAATGCAACTGTGATAAGACATAGTCACTGACTAAATCAATAATCACATCATCAATTTCAATGCCTGTATATTCTAGGTCTAACTTAAAATTGTCTTCTAGCATCTTTGGGATGCTTCCCATGGCAAAACCTAATATCAGTACTGATGAATAATGCCAGGATGCAGAGATCATTTTTTCAAAGACCTTATAAAAATTTTCATATTGATCCTCAAAGGAATAAATAGAATTGTCAGTACATAATTGAAGTCGTCCTTTGACTAAAAGTAAATGCAATGCTGGATTTATTTCAGAACTATGGCTTTCTAAATGCACATCAGTAATATAACTCAAGCATTTTTTCCAAAAAGGAATTTTCATTTACTTTCGATATTTAGCCGATATAGAATAGATATATTCAAATGCTTGTTCGTCTGCGCTTGTAAATTCTTTATGTCGCCTATTCCAGACTAGAGCTGCCACGTGCTTTGCCTTTTCGAGTTTGTAGGATTTATAATTTCTCGGTCCACCCCAAGAAAACGATGGTATAAAATTCTTTTGAAATCCAGCTCCAAAGATGTTACAATTAACGCCTACAATTGTACCGGTATTAAACATTGTATTGATCCCACACTTGGAGTGGTCGCCCATAATTAAACCACAAAACTGTGTGCCAGTCTTTCGAAGCGTTTCTGTAGAGTAGTCCCAAAGTTTTACTTCACTATAATCGTTTTTTAGATTTGATGCATTCGTATCAGCGCCAAGATTACACCATTCTGCGATGACAGCATTTCCTAAATAACCGTCATGTGATTTATTGGTATTGCCAAAGATGACAGCATTTTTGATTTCACCGCCGACTTTTGATCCTGGACCAATTGTCGTCGCACCATATATTTTTGCACCCATTTTCAAAACAGCATTTTCGCAAATTGCGACACCATTTCTGAGCATACAGCCATCAAGAATTTTTGCATTTTTTCCAATATAAATTGGGCCATCTACAGCATTCAAAATACTGTGTTCGATGATAGCGCCTTCTTCCACGAAAATGTTTTCTGGAGATTTTATTTGATTAGATTTTTCAACTATAGCTGATTCTCGACCTGCAGTGATGGCATTGAAATCACTCAGTAATTCGTCCTTGTTCCAAGTGAATATTTGTTCTGGATATTGTATGACGCGAATAGGAAAATTAAACTCTAATCTATCAAGGGATGAAAAATTATTGCCTTCAATGACCTGATTAGTCGTAGCAGCTATAAGAATTGTGTTTTGATACAAAGCTTGGCCATTCTTAAGATTTTGAATCGCAGAAACTAATCCAGCATCAGGAAGAATATTGCCTTTTATGTAAAGCGTAGAATCAAGTCTATCAATTGGATAACCAGCTTGAAGATATTCAGATGTTTGGAAACTAAAAGATTGAGTGTTCAAATAATGACACCATTTCTCATGAATAGTCCATATACCGATGCGAATTTCCGCTAAGGGTCTCAAATAACTGAGAGGCAATAGTGTATATCTATCATCATCATCAAAAAATATGATTCCTGATGATACCATTATTTAAAATTATTGTGAAAATGAAATCTAGGCTTTTGCTTTGTCCTCTGCTGGTTTGTTTTCTTCAGCTGGAGTAGCTTCTTCCTCTTCATCTAAAGCAACAGGATTAGCTTGGGCAAATTTTGCAAATTTCTTATTGAACTTATCAATACGACCTGCCGTATCAACAAATTTCATTTTACCTGTAAAGAATGGGTGAGACATATTTGAGATCTCAAGCTTTATTAAAGGATATTCATTGCCATCTTCCCAAGTAATATTTTCTTTTGATGGAGCACATGAACGACATAGAAATGCTTCGTCGCATGAGAAGTCTTTGAAAACAACGACTCTATAAGTTTCTGGATGAACATCTTTCTTCATGACCTAAGATTTTTAAGAGGCGCAAAGATAGTACTTTATAATGGTAAGTGAAAGCCTAATTTGCTATTCATTTATTGCAATATGGTATAAAGTAGTCGGTAAAGATCGTTTTCCAGCCAGATTCTAGAGATTTTAAAGTTTTTTCATTCACATTTCCAATAAATTCAACTCTGTATGTGAAGCGTGTATTCTTATTTTCTTTTTCAAAAATATATTTTTCATATGAAATTGCTGGGCCTCCAAACTCGCCACTGAGCATTCCTTTGACTTGTAGGCTTTTTGGTTTATCCACGCCTATGACTTCTCCCCAGACCAAACCTTCGCCATTTCCAAAATCTTCATACATTTTACCTCCGAGCTCAGTTTTTATTTGGAATGACTGCGTTCTTGGGCTTGTATAGAAGTCTGCTGTCCACCAATGATGAAGTTCATTGAAAAACTTTTGCCAAACTGCCTCCGAAGCTAATTCGATCGTATAACTTAATTCAAATGAATTCATGCCTTTGATTTACCAATTATGAAATAAGCACAGCTTGTCAGAAAATTTCTAAAATACGGAAGTGATCTAATGAGCGGAAGCTGAGACCTAATTTTTACGCCAAATTTGTAATGGTAAATGGGATTGGTTATCCACAATTTTCTCTTCTTTATTTCAAATCGAGCCTGTTGAGAATATTTTTCAAATTGCTCTATGGATAAGCCAGTTTCTGCAATTTCTAAAAGTTCTTGCTGAGTGGTTTCTGATTCACCAAACAAAGTCATGATTGATCGATATACAAATCTTGGTAATAAATGAACATAGATCCATTTTGATAGAAATTTGCTTTGCGCAATTTGTTGATGCCCTCCAAAAGGCATTTGCCATGGCGGAAAACCAAAAAATATAATTCCATCAGGTTTTAGAAAAGAATGGATTTCAGAAAAGAATCTCGGATGGTCATGAATATGCTCGATCACATCTTTTAAGATAATTATATCAAAGAGAGAATCAAATCGTTCAGTTGGATTGATATCATAAATATTCTCAGATATTAACGTCAGTCTGGTAGCATCAGAATGATCACGATAAAATTCTTTTGCCAGCTTTACTCTGCTTGCTGACAATTCTATACCGACACACTGACAATCTTCTTCTAAAAATCCTTTTAATACCCCAGCTTCAGCACAGCCAATTTCTAGGACATGCTGACCTTGGACCTTTACTCCATTCTCTTTTAAAAATGGAATGATGTGGTATTTGGATGTCTTATACTGTATATCGAAATACCGCGCCTTGTCTTTATGAAATTCAAACATGAATACTTAAGATTCTGTAGGCAAACATAGGGAGAATCCTTATATGTTTAAGCCTAAGTTCACTTTTTAATAAAATAGTATAATCCTGAATTGTAAAACAGCTAGTCAAAGTGAAGGATAATAGTAAATAGTACTAAAAACCACATACCAGGATAAAGCACATAGTAATTGGACGACTTGTGAAATATATTTGTTTAGTCGTGAGATAAAAATCTTAGATTATCTTTATTTCATGGAAAAACTGACTCTATTATTCGCAATCATTATATCCTGTTTTGCTTGCAACCAAAATAATGCGATCGTAACTTTTGATAAGGCAGTAGTAATTAAAAAGAATGCTCAAAATCAATATCAATTTTTTGTTGACAATGAGCCCTATAGATTAAAAGGAGTTGGCTTCGAATCAGATCGCTTTAAAGAGTTACAAGATGCTGGTGGAAATACATTTAGAACATGGCGCACAGATAATGCGCATATGGAATTAGATTCTGCTGCTAAATATGGATTCAAGGTTGCACTGGGCTTAGATATCGATAAAGAACTTCATGACTTTGACTATAATGATACAGTAGCAGTTGCAAAACAGTTAGAAGAACTAAAAAAGCAAGTTCTAGAATTTAAGGATCATCCGAATTTGTTGTGTTGGGTTGCTGGCAATGAATTGAATTTATTGTTTGATGAAAAAGGTGGACTAAAATTAGTCAATCCTAAAACCTATGTCGCATTGAATGAACTTGTCCAATTTATTCATGAAGTGGATCCTCATCATCCAGTCACGACAACCTTTGCTGGTGGCATGAAGTCACATGTTGACCTTTGTAGAAAGCACTGTCCAGATTTGGATTTTTTATCCTATCAAGTATATGGCGGTCTTGGAGACATTCATAAGATGGCAAAAGAAGCTGCGCCTGATATGCCATTTGTCGTAACGGAATTTGGTCCGATGGGACACTGGGAAATGCCATCTACGAGCTGGGGACGAGAAATCGAAGAGCCAAGTTCAGCTAAAGCAAAAGGATATGCGGGTCGTATGAAGGCCGCTTTTGGTGAAAATCCAGATGGCTTGTGTCTCGGTGGATTCGCATTTTTATGGGGACAAAAACAGGAACGCACACCGACATGGTATGGAGTCTTAGGAAAAAACGGAGAGTCCACAGCCACAGTGGATGAGTTAACAAAAATTTGGACGGGATCTTATCCAACTAATCGTGCTCCTGCAGTCAATCAAATTTTTATTGATGGGAATGGTCCAATGGACAATGTGACATTAGTAGCAGGAAGTGAACATACTGCAAGTGTAGAGATTGTAGAACCTGAGAATCAGCCATTGGATATTAAATACATCGTAATGAGTGAAGTGCGAGAGCGAAGCGATGGTGGAGCATTTGAAAAAGAACCAGAAGAAATTAGTTTTGAACACCGCCTAAATGCAAACGGTGATTTAATCTTTACCACTCCAGAAGGAAAAGGAGACTATAGATTATTTGTTTACGCTTATGATGAAGAAGGTAAAATGGGTTATAGCAATATTCCTTTTTTCGTAAAATAAATGATATTAAATGACCTAGTCTCATCGTTAAAAGATACCCTCGTTTTTTAGAACTATCAAAATGATTCAGGGTAAATTGAAAAAGCAAATTCAAGAGTCAGGACAAATTATAATTTCCTAAAATATTGACATTCAATCTTCTCCGTTTTGGAACAGTAATTAAATTGTTTCTTCTGAATGTATCTATTTTATTTAGAACATAATAAAATATGTTCCTCCTCTTTGAATCCAGCAGTATTTTTGCCTACTTCTTTAAATGTCATTACAGTCACAGTAAAGCCTACTTGTTCTAATCTTTTTTGTAATCCATCTACAGAATAAACTCGGAGATGATCCTCTTGGCCAAAATTGTTTAGTCGATCTTTTCTGGAGGTAATTCGAGCATCTTCAAATATTTTACCTTGTTTAAATGGTGTCTGAATATAGCAAAGACAAGCAGGTTTTAAAATTCGAAAGAGTTCGGACATTGCTTGGACATCATTCTTAATGTGTTCTAAAATATGGAAGCATAAGATTAAATCAAAAGACTCATCTGACTCAGGGATATTTTCAATATTGTAGTTCTTTTCAGCTAAGAACTCATCTGAAAAATCTGTAGTTATATATGTTGTCGGTCGACTAGCTTCTATACATTTTTTAAGACTTAGAGAAGGGGAGAAGTGTAATATAGATTTGCCAACTAACTTATTTTGAATATTATCCCAGAGTCTTCTAGTCCGTGGTAGACTGCCGCACTTTGGACAAATCTGATCTCCATTTTTTAATGAAATAAATTCCCGCATGGAAAAATCACACAAATTACAAGTGTATCGGGAGCCTCTATAAAATAAGGCGACAACAGTTCTGATAAAAGCTTCATTCTTTTTCAAAAATGAAACGGGGATGAAAGACTTAATTATCGATTTTAAATATTCGTACATAACTTTGAATAATGCTTCTTAAGTGTACGTATTTCTTTTTTATTGCAAAAAATTTGATTGATGATTCTGTAAAGCTTTTTCAAATTGCTTGACAGTTGATTTTATTAATGGTCGATACAAATACCTAAAGAACCAACCTAGTCCACCGACTGCTCGTTCTTCTTTTGCCACTCTTGCTCGAGGATGATCCATAAAGCTTAAAAGACCTTGTTTTACTTTTTTGCTTTCTGTATAAAATTCTAATCTGTAAATGTGTTTTAAGTTCTTGTACCCGTAGTGTGCGGGAGCTACAAGCCGAAGCGGCGCACCATGAGAAATACATAGCGGTTTATCAGATAATGTGTCGGCTAGTAAAACGTCATCAGCTAAAAGATCTTCCAATAACAATCCTGTTTTATATCCATCTTGAGCCTTGAACACCACAAATTTTATTTGATCTGAATTTGTCGTTCTTGGTAAAACAATCGTCTTATAAAAGTCCTTGAATTTGACACCTTCCCATTGCAAATTTTGTTTTGTCCAAGTCGTCACACAGTGAAAATCTGAAGTCTGTGTTGTCCTTGGAAGACTGGCAAATTCTTCTTCGATTTCAAATTCTTCTACGTCTCCTCCGATTTGAATTATAATTTTATCAGTTGTATGGGGAAATCTATCTGCATATTGACTCAGACCAAATCTGGGGAAAATATCAGAGGATTTTTGTCCTGGAGGAAGAGGATTATCTGACATAAAAGCTTGTTTAGATAGTAACAAGTCAATCACATATTGGTTGATGATAACTGAAAAAATTAAGTTGATTTAATAAAGACAAAGAGGGTGAAGACTGTTGTCATTTAGTTAAGTAAGAAAACTTTTTTTAATAAAGTCAATCTAGAAAATGTTCGTCTTTCGAACAATTTGGGAAGACGAACTAAATGTCTCCCTTTTTAAGGGAGATGCAGAGGGTTAAAGCTCTTGTATCACCTTAAATTTTAATTATATGATCTCTGTATAAACAAATGTGTATTTAATATTTTCGTATCCTTTTAACTAAAGGGAGTGGTTCTGTAAGAGCCAAATATTTTTACCCGGGTACGAAGTACCGGGGTAAATGATTAATGAAACCTGAATTTAGCTCTAGTTTTTGCGAAAAATTGTGACAAATTGCTTTTGAGCCAGCATACGCTACAGCTAAGAATTTTTAGCCCATTCCTGTTTATTCTCCATCTCAATCCCTATCTTACACAGTATAGACATCTGTACATACAGACTTTACGAATCGTCAAACTTGGAGACATCAAAACATATGCGTCATGTTCACTAAGTGTATTGTACCGATTAAAAACGGATAAGCTGATGAGGAGATAGGTGTAGTATTCGTAACTAGTTATTTGTTATGCTCAAGGCAAAAAAACTGACCATTCAAAACACAAATTGATATCTAAATTCGTTTCCAGAAGAATATGAAAACTCTACTTCCTTTATACCTTGAATTTGACACCATGTAGGGCTAAAACCTACAAATATGTCAAGATCTAGAAAGAAGTTTGGTGTCATTAAAGATGTCGGACACTTAAAGAAACATTACAATAGAATGTTTCGAAGGGTCAACAAACAAAGGATCAAACAAGGAAAAGATCCGAAATTATTGAAAGAAGTTGTTAACGATTACGATGTCTGTGATTGGATTTTTACTTGGCCATGCTATGATTATGATGAATTAAAACAGAATGATATCATTGTACTTAAGCGCAGATATAGAGACTACTTCTATAAGTAAGTATAAAACATCCATCTTTTCACTAACTTGAAGTGTGAAAAAGTTGATATTGTACCTTGACACTTCAGTGTTTGGAGGATTTTTCGATGATGAATTCAAACATGAATCTGTATTGCTATTCGAACGAGCGAATAATAAGGAATACGATATCATGTACTCAGATCTGGTACAAAGCGAGTTGCAAAACGCTCCAGATAAAGTAAAAGATTTGGTCAAAGGAATTCCTAAAGGCTCAATGATGTACATTGAAACAACACAAGAAGCATTTGAATTAGCTAATCAATATGTCGAAGAAGGAGTTGTAGGGAAAACATCTTTTGCGGATTGCTTACATATTGCAATGGCTTCAATTCATAACGCTAATATTCTTGTAAGTTGGAATTATAAACACATTGTAAATGTTCAGAGAATAACAGGTTATAATTCTGTCAATTTAAAAGCAGGGTATAAATCATTAGATATAAGATCACCTAAGGAAATTGTACATTATGAAGATTAAAACCAAAGAAAAAGTATTCGATGCTGTAAAATTTATGAGAGAACAAAGAGATCAAATTTCAAAAGATATCTCAAACTTAAATTTTCAAGAACTAAAAGAATACTTGAAAGCACGAAATCGACAAGAGATAAAGCCCAGTGCAT
>Ga0209828_1000819_pt1 | contig 29457 bp, 25 predicted proteins | sample MaitaG_FD_187429 | JGI IMG/M metagenome (GOLD analysis project Ga0209828, IMG submission 187429) | Marine algal microbial communities from Maine, USA - Maine_Asex2 metaG (SPAdes) (version 2) | ecosystem: Host-associated > Algae > Red algae > Unclassified | place: Maine, USA | collected 2015-01-05
ATAGCTGTGACCACGAGACATTCTACTAATATATTAGCTTGTTCCCTTGCAAAAAAGTTAGGTGCAAAAAAGACAATTGCCCGAACAAACACTGCTGAATATCTAGCTCCTGAACATCGCCAACATTTTGTAGAACTTGGTGTTGACGAATTATTCTCTCCCAGAGATTTAGCTGTCCAAGAAATTGAAAGACTACTCAACCGGATATCTGCAACTGATGTTTTTGAATTTGAAAATGGGTCGATTTCTCTGTTGGGATTTGCAGTACATCATCCTTCTCCATTAATTGGAAGATCTTTTTCGTATTTAAATGAAGAGTCTACTGATTATCATGTCAAGGTCGTCTGTGTCCTTAGGAATAATGAAACTCTTATTATCAATAAAGAAAATGAAATTCAGAAAGATGACCATATTTATATTGCGGCAGATAATTCAGGTGTAAAGTTGGTGAATAAGTTTATCGGAAAAAATCTTAGACGCCTGAATAACATCATGATTACCGGCAATACAGAGTTAGCACTTCAAACGGCTAAAGCTTTAGAAGATGATCGGAATGTAAAAATCGTTGTGACTGGAAATGACAAATGTAAGCATTTCGCGAAAACACTAAATAAGTCTTTAATTATTAAAGGAGATCCAAGCAATAGTGAATTGTTGATGGAAGAAGGCTTGGAGCAAATGGATGCATTCATTGCCCTAACAAAAAATTCGGAGACAAATATTCTCACAAGTCTCATGGCAGAGCAATCAAAGAAAACGAAGACGATTTCATTGGTGGATAACATGGCGTACATGCATATTTCACAAAGCATTGGAGTTGATACAATAATTAATAAAAAGCTACTTGCTGCAAACGAAATATTCCGCCATGTTCGTGTTGGTCATATTAAAGCAATTGCTTCCTTCCACGGAGTCGAAGGAGAGATCATAGAATTTTCGATTGACGAGGATAATCACTTAACACGAAAACCACTCTGTGATTTAGGAGTTCCCTCTACTGCTGTGTTCGTCGGCGTCGTTAGAAAAAATGAAGGCATTATCCCAAAGTCGAATTTTCAATTACAGATTGGAGACCAACTTATTGTATATGCATTACCAGATTGCATCAAGACTGTCGAGAGAATTTTCAATTAATGGCAGTAATCAATTTTAAAATAGTTTTCAAGACGATAGGATTTATACTAATACTATTAGGCACTTTTATGTTATTGCCAATTGCTTTTGGTCTCTATTATAAAGAGCATGACTGCGTGATTGCATTTGCAATTTCAGTAATCATTTGCTATGTATTTGGATTTTCTTCATTCTTTTTTATAAAAGGAAAAAAGAAATTTGCAAAGCGCGAAGGATATTTAATTGTATCCTTAAGTTGGTTTGTTATGGTACTCTTCAGCACCATTCCTTATTTATTAGCTCTCGACATTAATTTTGCAAATGCATTTTTTGAAAGCAGTTCTGGATTGACGACCACAGGTGCTACAATATTTGATGATGTAGAATCTTTGCCAAATACTATTCTCGTTTGGAGAAGTATTTCGCAATGGTTAGGTGGGATGGGAATTGTTGTCTTTACAGTCGCCATATTTCCAATATTAGGAATAGGTGGCGAAGAATTATTTTTTGCAGAGGCTCCTGGCCCTACGAATCAAAAATTAAAACCAAGAATTCAGGATGTCGCCAAACGTCTATGGTTCCTATATCTTTGGCTAACACTTATCCTGTTTCTATTATTGTTTTTGGCTTGTGGTATTTCATTTTTTGATGCGATTAATCATGCATTTACAATCATTGCAACAGGTGGGTTTTCGACAAAGACTGCAAGCATTGGACATTTCAAAAATCCTTTAATGGACTATATTACGATAATATTTGTCATTATCAGTAGTTTGAATTATAGCCTATTATACTTCTTTATCAAAGGAAAATTCAAGCGTGTTTTTTCTAATAGTGAGCTTAAATTCTTTTTAAGTTTTTTAGTAATTACAATTCTAATTTCAACAACAGCATTATATTTTAATTCTACTTATTCTTTAGAAGAGGCCTTTAGACATATGACTTTTTCTGTCGTTTCTGTAGTGACAACAACAGGATTTATAACGACCGACTACACCTTTTGGGGCAACCCTTCAAGTATTTTCTTTTTTATCTTATTTTTTATTGGCGGGTGTGCTGGATCTACGACTGGTGGGATTAAAATCGTCAGGCATATGGTGTTTATTAAAAATGGACTATTAGAGTTTAAAAGAATTCTTCATCCTCGTGCATTTATCCGCTTAAAAGTTGATGGACAATTGATCTCAGGAACTACGATTACGCACATACTTGTGTTCTTATTATTTTACTTTCTCACGTTCATCTTTGGGAGTATTGTCATGTCATTTTTCATGGATGGCTTCGAACAACCTCTGATAAGTAGTTTTGCTGCGACTGCAACATGTTTAGGAAATATCGGAATATCTATCGCTGACTTTAGACCAAGCAATACTTTTGCCCCATTATCAGATTTTCCTAAGATCTTTCTTGGCTTAATAATGATTATTGGCCGCTTAGAGATATTTACAGTATTGATTCTATTTACAAGTTATTTTTGGAAGAATAATTAATTAGTCATCACTTTCTTTTTATTTGTAACCTTGAAAGCGTCCGCCTGTCTGAGAGTTTAAATAGTAATAGATCCCGATTGTTGATGAGTGTTTAGCTTACTACAAAAAATACTTTTGCTATTTTTTTCATCATCTATATTTAAACGTTAATAAAGTTCTCACTTATGGTTGCGTACACTATTATGGTAATCGTGCGTAATCATTCGCCTTTAATCCAAAATAGTAATATTTTTTGCCAATACTTAAAATAAGTAGATATTCTTAAATATCCGAAAACTAAAATATACTGAGGCTTTAATCGCCTACAGCAACATATTAATTTATTATACCAAGGAGTGGAGCAGAATGACTTGTTAAAAATTTACTAAATTCTATCTGATGATAAGAAACAGCTTTTGAAGATAGTTATATCACCAACTAAAAACTTGCTTATAAGATATCATAGGAATACACTTAACAATACTTAAAAACGTCGCTCCTATGAAACTTATTCGCATGTTATCCCTAGCTTATGTCGCCTTTCTTTATCAAGCTATGCAGTCATGCGAAAAACAACCGTTTGTAATCGATGAGCCTGCACCCGAAGTCCGATCATTCAATAACGTAGACGAAAGACTATGGAGTTATTTTGCAGACTTCGAAGAAGAAGCAGACCGACGTGGATTGAGTTATGACTTAACTAGATACAATCTCATCGGCAGTATAGAAAACATTTCAGATGAAGGTGTTGCAGGTACTTGTTCCTATGGATCGCGATCTCCAAGACATGTCACAGTTGATCTCTCATTTTGGCAAGGAGCTGGATTTTATTCAAGAGAAATGGTAGTCTTTCATGAATTAGGACATTGTATTCTTAATCGTGACCATAAAGAAGAAACAACAGCCAATGGGTTTTGTGCAAGTATCATGAGAAGTGGCACTGAAAGTTGTAGAACTCCTTATGATGCTCAAAATCGAAACTATTATTTGAATGAATTATTTGAAACATTGACTCCCTAAAATCAGACTAAAATACAAACACCCCTTTAGCTGTAATGTGAGCAGATGGCATGGTACGCTGCCTGCTTACTTTTTTTTACATCAGTTGTATGTATTCAAAGCGATAATAATCGACCTCATGCTATTAGAAAATAGTGAACTGTCCGTTCTCATAGACCTTTTCTCCATCAGCGTATATTTCGCCACCATCAGTCATGTCTGTGATCATGTCCCAGTGAATTGCTGATTGATTTTTCGCACCTGTCTGTTTATATGATTGTCCAACTGCCATATGAATTGTCCCGCCGATTTTTTCATCAAATAATATATTCTTGGTAGGCTGTTGAATATTATAATTTGTACCAATGGCAACTTCACCAAAATGACGAGCACCATCAATCGCAAATACTTGGTCTAATAGTTCTATTCCTTTTTTAGCTTCCCATTTTTCTACTTTACCATTCTCTACCCATAGTGTAATGCCTTCCACTTCTTTTCCCATATAAATAGATGGATACGTAAAATGAACAATACCATTTACGGTATCTTCTATCGGTCCTGTAAAAACTTCGCCCGAAGGCATATTTGTTTGACCATCAGAATTGATCCACGTTCTATCCTTCACTCGAAATGAGATATCAGTCTCATTACATTTGTAGCGGATCAGATCTTTTTGATTTAGAAAATCAACGATCTGCTGTTGATTTTTTCTTATTTCTAACCAAGATGCCGCAGGATCATCATCATAAAGATGACAAGCATTAAATACAAATTGCTGATACTCTTCTAGTGACATACCAGCTTCTTGCGCACTCGCTTGAGTTGGATATTGGCATAAACTTCTACGTAAATCACGAGTTGCTGTTCGTTCAAAGTAAGTATTCATTAAACCCTTCATTGCCTTAGATCTCGTAGCTCTTGATGTGGCTTTTATTTGCTGATCTTCTCTTAAATTATAAGGGGCTCTAATGGATAAAAATGCATCAAAACTTTCCATTGCTTTTTGATAAAGGCTTGGAATGTATTGAAGTTGGGCATCATTTGCTTCATCGTAAAAGATCTTATTTTTTCCTGCAAAAGCAAATTCTGTTTCTACGTGTGCACCTCTTGATAAGGCTGTACGATACACTTCTCTTACTAGCGGTTCAGCTAGCATAGTACTACGAATATATAAGCTATCACCCTGTTTGATTTCTAAGCAATAATCAACTAAGAGTATAGCATATTTTTTTAGAATGGTCATTCGTTTTTTTTATAGATTACCACCGTTTGCTTTGATATGGATATCTGACTTGATAATGATCTTCTATCATAAGCTTCATTTTATCTCTTAATACGGCGATGTTTTCTTTTTTCACCGCAGAAATAAAGATGTTATCATGGTGATAGGTGTTTTTTAAATTTTGTTTTAATTCAGTCAAGATACTTTCTTTGACTTCTTCTTCTAAATATTTATCAAAATAGCGATCACGATAAAGATCAATTTTATTAAAAACATATAATGTTGGCTTATCAGTCACTTCTAAATCGGTTAATGTTTTGACCACAGTTTGAATATGATCTTCATATTTAGGATGAGCAATATCAACTACGTGAATTAAAATATCGCTTTCTCTAACTTCATCTAAAGTCGATTTAAAACTTTCAATTAAATGGTGTGGTAATTTTCGAATAAAGCCAACCGTGTCCGATAACAAAAATGGCATTCTTCCAAACACAACTTTTCGTACTGTCGTGTCTAATGTTGCAAATAATTTATCTTCCGCAAAGACATCCGACTTGCTGAGTACATTCATTATCGTTGATTTACCTGCATTGGTATATCCAACTAAGGATACTCTAATCAAGTCACCTCGATTTTTTCGTTGAGTAGAATTTTGCTTGTCAATCTTTTCAAGTCGTTTTTTTAATAAGGCTATTTTATCTCTGACTATCCGTCTATCTGTTTCTATTTCCTGCTCACCTGGCCCTCTCATGCCTATCCCACCTCTTTGTCTTTCTAAGTGATCCCAAAGACCTCTTAGTCTGGGCAGCATATATTGCATTTGTGCTAAATCGACCTGCGTTTTTGCCTGAGCTGTCTGTGCTCGACTTGCAAAAATATCTAAGATCAGGGTACTCCGATCAATAATTTTTCGTTTGAGTTCTTCTTCTATAATATTCGTCTGCTTACCTGTTAAATCATCATCAAAGATGACAAGATCGATATCGTTGTCTTCGACATAGGTCGCGATTTCTTCTAGCTTACCTTTTCCTACAAATGTTCGTCTATCAGGATGTTGTAGTTTTTGGGTAAAGCGTTTGACTGTTTTTGCTCCAGCAGTCAATGCAAGAAATTCTAGCTCATCTAAGTATTCTTTTGAGACTTCTTCAGTTTGATTTTTTTGAATTAAGCCAACGATAACAGCTCGCTCAATCTTCTTGACTAATCCAGATTTTTTCTGTTTCCCTATTTGCCAATTTTCACTCATAATATTTGCTTCTTTTTGAACAGATCCAAATAAATTTACATGTTCAAATGTAGTTCTTTTTAGGATAGATTCCTTAGTTAATTTGTCTAGTTGTGAATCGTCAAATCTCCTTTTTACATATTCCCCTTGAGGGAATTAAGGGGTGGAAATAATAAATGTCGCCCTAAAAAGGATTTTTCACTTCCACTTCCTGACCTTCTCAAGAAGGATATGGCCGCAGTTTAACTAAACCAAGTCAAGTTAAGGGTGACGCTTCGAATTTCTTCTTCCTATCCTATGTTTATCTATTTCCTTTTAAGCCAACTTGCAGGATTCAATTTTGTTTGTCCTTTCCAAATCTGAAGTTGAAGTTCTGACCTATCTCCCTCCACAGCAAGTCTTCCTAATGTTTGTCCTCGATTAATGGTATCTCCAGATCTCACTTGGACACTTTGTAATCTGCCATAGACCATAAAGTAATCGCCAACTTTTACAATGACAACATTATAAAAACCAGGTATTTGATTGACACTTGCCACTCGACCATCAAATATTGATTTGACAACACCGCCAGGTTCTGTCAAAATATCGATACCATCGTTATCTATTTTTACATTGCCATTAGTCGGGTGGGTTCGTGTCCCAAAATATTTGCTGATGACCCCATTTTTAACAGGCCATGGTAGACTACCTTTATTATCTGAGAAACTAGATGATAACTCTGATAAGTCGCTATCGTCCGAATTTGTATTTGCTATTTCTCTACTGATAGCCATTCTAATTAATTCAGCCAATTTTTCTTTTTGTTTATTTTGACTTTTTAATTCTTTGAGTAATTCGGATTCATTTCTTTTGATTAACTGAAGAGCTTTATTTTTCTTCTTCAATTCTGCACTTAATTTTTCTTTTTGCTTTCCGGACTCATCTAATAATTCTTCCTTTTTAAGTTTTTCTTTTTGAATGTCCGATAATAATCCAACAATACTATCTTTTTGTTGTTTGACCAATTCCGATTTTTGTAAGGTGTAATCTTGTAATTGTCGATTATATTGTGTGCGTAAAAATGCTTCTTTTAAACTCTTTGATGATAAAATATAGATTGCTTTATTGATCGATAGTTTTTGTTTGTAACTCGATCTTAATAGAGATCCATAGGTTTCTTTTAATAATGCTTGTTTAGTACTTAGCTTTTCAAGTATCTCCTCTTTGGTAGAAATATCAGAAGTCGTTTGCTCTATTTGCGAACTGATATTTAAAAGCATTGATTCTCTATTCTTGACTTGCTTTTCAACAATTTTAAATTGATCAAGAGTTTTGGCTTTGTCTGCTCTTGTGTCTTTTAAATATTTGTTTGTCAGCGCTATTTTTTTTTGTAGCCTAAGTTGCTCGTTTTGCAGTTCAGTGGATGATTGGCCGCTAAGGTCCACCCAACAAATAAATAGCCATATGAAGAATAAATACTTTATTAGTTAAAAGTTTCGTAGTGTGAAGGTATATTAAACGGCGTAGATTTAGGAACATTAAACTCAACATCTGAGATACTAATGTCAGCAGAGGCATTATCATTTACGTCAATCGGTGCATAATACTGTCGTTTATGTGAGTAGTGTCTGCCTTTTCCAGCTTTTTCATATTCCTCATAGTTAATTAAAACTTCTCTTCCATATTCATCAATAATGGAATGCTCGCTTAGAATCAAACTGACGGCATTAACCATATATTTCACTGTGTATTCTTCATAACTTGATAGAATCTCATATTCATTTCCAATTCGCCTAGAACGTAAATTAGCATCTTCTGGGATTAATACATTACCAACTAAAAATGACTGTAATTTTTCAAATTCTAAATCAATTCCATATTGCTTACTATATTCTTCTATTGTCCCGCGTTCATAATAATTTTCAAATGGATACATCACATAAATTGAATCTGTGGTGATTTGCATCCTTGCCATCGACAATCCAAATTTTTTAAAGTTCATCCAAATCAAACTGTCTTTCCTAATACGGACATTAGAGTTGACTCGACCTGATTCATAAGAACTTTGAAAATGAATTTTTGCTTTTGCTGAAAACCAATCGTATTCCACATTATGTTTTCCGATCGCTTTCGCTAAATCCTCACTTGTTCGTTCTCTAAAATCTGTCGATGTATTCTCTACTTTTTTTGACTTACATGACACTAAAAAGATAGTTATGATTCCTAAGATAAAAGCAGCTTTATGTAACATCATTTGCTAGTTATTTCAATTAAGACGATCATTAATGTCTTTAAGTAGCGATTCTAGCTGTGGATTTTTAATTTGTTGTCCTTGTTCGCTTGCCTTATTTGCATAAAATGATGCTTTCTTATAATCACCATAGTTGAAGGCGATCTGAGCTGCAGACACTGATATCCTATATTTAAGTGGCTTATTATTTCCAGACATCAACATGGCTTCCTCGAAGCTATCAATGGCTTCTGTATAGAGAGGCTTTCTACCTTTATACCAATCTGCATCTGATATCCCTTTTAAAAATCGATCTTCCTTACTCATTGATGGTTTAATTTGCAGTCCGATTCCTTGTCCTAAAAAGTAGTAACAAATTGGCTGGTTCGGATAATAATTTAATGCCTGATCTGCTGTTTTGGCCAGTTCTGTATAATCTTTTGTCGATAGTAATGCATACATCAATTGCTCCCAAACAGGAAACACGCTTTTTGTCAAACTAAGAGATTTCTTATATTTTGGAATCGCGGCTCCATATCGATTTAGGCCCATTAAAGCATCACCATACAAGGCATATGTTTTGGCATCATCAGCATGAACGTTTTCAAGAATGTCTAAATTTGCTAATAAGGCTTCAGCTCCATCTGGGTCTATCTTATCTATCTCTGATACATAAGGGATTAACTCCATGATCTTCATGTCCAGTGTGATATCAGATTTACTGACTAGTCCAGCGATTGACTGCAAGTACGCTGCTTCAGATTTATCTTGAGCATTGCCAGATAATGCCATCATTGCTGTCGGATCATTTTCATCAAGTTGAATGACTTTCTGATAGATCTTTTTAGCGTCTTTCTTCTTCCCGATTTCTGTATAATAACTCGCTAAATTATTTAGATATCTTGTATCTTTTGGAAATGCATTAGACAGCTGTCGCAACTCCTTTATCGCTTTCTGCTTATCTCCCGATGAAGCATACAATTCAAACTTTTTACGGCTGAGTTTCTCATCTACTCCTGTGATCGCTTGTATTTTATTATACATGGCGATTGCCTTATCGTATTTGAGCGCTTTAGTTGCTATCTCAGCAGATTTGTTAAGATAAGCTCCATTTCGAGGATCGCTACTTACCAGTTTATCTAAATAAACTAATGCATCCTCATATCGATCTTGTTTTTCTAAATATCTAGCATAAGATCGATTATACCATGGGTTCGAACTGTCTAGTTGAATTGCCTTCTTGATATATTTTTCAAAATTGGCATTATCCTTTTTCTTGGCAAAAACGCGACTTAGCTCGAAAGCGACTGTATGATTTTGGACATTTTGATTGAATACATCCATATAAATGGACTCAGCTTCATCATATTTGCCAAGAAGGAATTGTATTTTTCCTTTTAGGAATTTGTCTTCCAGTTGGATTTCTTCTTCAGAGTAAATACCAGGTTGAGCTAGTAGATTTGAGAAAGATACAGCTGATATGAAAGTTATGAACAGAATGAGACTTCTAAAGATCATGATTACCTAACGTATTTGAATGAAACTGCTGTATAAAAAGTCGCAGTTATTCGATGACAGTCAATTTGAGCATGTTTGTCCTAAACTTTCGTTTGATCGGCATACTTCCAGTATTAATGACGATATCACCAATTTTAAGGATTTTCTTCTCTTTTAAAATGTCAGATAGGTCTTGAATAGTTTCATCAGTAGTCGTAAACTTATTATAATGGTGTCCTTTTACGCCCCAGATTAGATTCATTATACAAAGCATTTCAGTATTACCAGAAAACACTAAAATAGCTGCATCAGGTCGATAACTCGAAATTTTGAAGGCAGTATACCCAGATTCAGTAATAGATAAAATTGCTTTTGCCCCGACTTCTTCAGCTGTTTTTGCTGCAGTGATACAGATCACGTCAGAGTGAAACGTATTCGACTTTTTATCAGCTTTTGGTCGTTTACTTTGAATCATGTAGTGTTTTTCAGCCTCCTTGATGATGTTATTCATCGCTTGTACGACCCTTGCTGGATGGACGCCTACTGAAGTTTCACCACTTAACATAACGGCATCTGCACCATCATGGACTGCATTAGCAACGTCTGTTACTTCGGCCCTTGTTGGGTTATAATTGGTAATCATGCTATCCATCATCTGTGTTGCAACGATGACAGGTTTAGCTTGCTGGATGCATTTCTTTATTATATTTTTTTGAATGAATGGAATTTGCTCGATGGGGACTTCTACACCAAGATCTCCACGTGCGACCATTATTGCATCAGTGGCCTTAATAATTGACTTTATATTCTTTACCGCTTCAGGTTTTTCAATCTTAGCAATGACTTTAGCAATATGCCCACTATCCTTGATCATTGACTTCAGATCATTGATTTCTTCTGCTGTTCGGACGAATGATAGTGCGATCCAATGGACAGGTTTGGTCAGTATATATGCTAAGTCTTCGTAGTCCTTTTTGGTCATTGCTGGCAAAGAAATGTTGGTATCAGGAAGATTGACGCCTTTATTAGATGATAAAACCCCGCCAAACAGTGTTTTGAGTTTTACATTTGAAACGCCATCAGATTCGAGGACTTCAAAAACTAGTTTACCGTCATCGACTAAGATTTTTTCACCGACATTGACATCTTCAGCAAATTTGGTATAGCTCATATATGCACGCTCGGCATTTCCAAAGCATTCTTCATTTGTAAATGTTATCACATCTCCTTTTTCAAGATGAGCACCTTCATTCTCCATTTTGCCAATTCGGAGTTTAGGGCCTTGTAGATCTGCTAGAATCCCAATGTGCAAATCATGTTTTTTGTTGATTTCAATAATTTTGTCGATAGTTTCGCCGTGCATTTTGTGGTCGCCGTGCGAAAAGTTCAGTCTGAAGACATCTACACCATTCTCAATAAGCTTAAGTAGCATATCTGGGTGCGTAGAAGCAGGGCCTAATGTCGCCACTATCTTAGTACTTTGCTTATCTTGTATATTCATAAATAGTAAGTGTATATTGTACAATAATTACCGTGTAAAAGTAAGGTAATGATTGGAATTCACATGATTCGAGGTAAAAAAGAGTTTTATTATTACTTCAAGGAACTAAATTTATATGATAAAACCTTCTTGAAGATGTATCTTAAATTATATTTTCGCCCTAACAAAAGCATAGTATTATGTCAGAAATTGCAGAAAAAGTAAAAAAAATCATTGTAGACAAACTTGGTGTCGACGAATCTGAAGTATCTCATGAATCCAGTTTTACTGATGATTTAGGAGCAGATTCATTGGATACTGTAGAACTTATCATGGAATTTGAAAAGGAATTTGATATTTCGATTCCTGATGAAAAAGCAGAAAACATTCAAACTGTTGGACAGGCCATTGAATTTTTAGAAGCAAAATAGTTTTTTTACTATTTAAAAAAGTTAATGTCCACAGGTGTATTATACGCTTGTGGATGTTTTATTTTTGGTAATTTTGTATTATGAATCGAGTCGTCATAACTGGAATTGGTGCGTTAACACCGATCGGCAATACAGCTGCAGAATTTAAAGAAGGTTTATTAAATGGTAAGAGTGGTGCGGCCAATATTACAAGGTTCGATTCGACTCATTTCAGAACAACTTTCGCATGTGAAGTGAAAAACTTCAATATCGAAGATCATTTACACAGAAGAGAAGCGCGCCGAATGGATGCATTTGTGCATTATGCTATTGTCGCTTGCGACGAAGCAATACAATCTAGTGGCATTGATCTAGAAACAATTGATAAGGATCAGGTAGGCGTCATCTGGGGAAGTGGAATTGGAGGACTTGGAACCATGGAAAAGGATATTAGCGAAGCTGCTCTTAATCCAGTTCCTGTAAGATACAATCCATTTTTTATTCCAAAACTGATTGTTGACATCGCAGCCGGGCATATTTCTATAAAATATGGCTTTAGAGGTCCTAACTATGCCACAGTATCAGCTTGTGCTTCATCTAATAACGCAATTGCCACAGCAGTAGATTCTATTAGACTAGGTAGAGCTAAAATCATCATCTCAGGAGGCTCAGAAGCTTCTGTGACTAAAACTGGGATCGGAGGATTCGGTGCATTGAAGGCCTTATCAAAAAGAAATGACGACCCAGCTACTGCTTCTAGACCATTTGATAAAGATAGAGATGGTTTTGTGCTTGGCGAAGGAGCTGGCGCAGTTGTATTAGAAGACCTTGAACATGCGAAAGCTAGAGGAGCTACTATTTATGCAGAGATCGTCGGATCTGCGAGTACTGCTGATGCTCATCATATCACAGCGCCACATCCCGAAGGATTAGGAGCGAGTAATGTGATGATAAAAGCACTTAAGTATGCTAAGCTGAATAAAGAGGATGTAGATTATATCAATGTGCATGGTACATCAACACCTCTTGGGGATATCGCTGAATCAAAAGCCATAAAATCAGTTTTTGGAGACCATGCATATTCATTAAATATCAGTTCTACAAAATCAATGACTGGTCACTTGTTAGGTGCTGCTGGAGCGGTGGAGGCAATAGCTGCCATTTTTGCAATTCAAGAAAATGCTGTGCCACCAACAATAAATCACTTCACAGATGACCCAGAATTGGATCAAAAGCTTAACTTTACCTTCAACCAAGCACAAAGTCGAAAAGTAGATGTTGTTTTAAGCAACACCTTCGGATTCGGTGGACATAATTCATCAATTATTTTTAAGTCTTTCACAGAATAGAGCTTGGTACTTAGATTTTATAATTATTACTTATCCTCGGACAAAGATCTCGCTAGAAAGCTTAGATCAATTTTAGGTTTCACTCCTAAAAGATTAAATCTTTTCAAATTAGCATTCTATCATAAATCGATGAAAAATACCACTGATGGTGTTGATCATTATAATAATGAGCGATTAGAATATTTGGGTGATGCCCTTTTAAGTACAATCGTTGCAGATTACCTTTTCAAAAAGTATCCAAATAAGGACGAAGGTTTTCTCACTAAGATGAGATCGAAAATTGTCAAACGAACTTCCTTGAATACATTGGCAGAACAAATGGGTCTTGATCTTATTTTGTCAGGCTTTTCGCAGGGGAAGCTCAGTAGTGCGATGATGGGAAATGCATTAGAAGCATTAGTCGGTGCTATATATTTAGAATACGGCTACCGTTTTACAAAAAAATATGTCATCAAAAGAATATTGAGAGTATACATCAATATCCACCAGCTAGAAAAGCTTGATGACAATTTTAAAAGTCGCCTTCTAGAGTACTGTCAGAAACATGGTCATAATGTGGACTTTAGATTGATCAACAAATACAAACACGATAAAAGAGACAGATTTAAGGTCGCGATTGTGTTGAACGGAAGTGAGGTCGCGTATGGAGATGACTTTAATAAAAAATCAGCAGAACAAGCAGCCTCTAAACTTGCTCTAACTGATTTAGAACCTTTGACAATATAAAATTTGGATTCACTCACTCAGATAGCTCTCGGTGCTGCCGTTGCCGAGCTGACTCTTGGAAAGAAAATTGGGAATAAGTCAATATTATGGGGCGCAATTGCTGGGACCATTCCCGATTTGGATGTTTTGTCAAAAGCATTTGTTGATCCCCTCGATGCCTTAGCATTTCATAGGGGATTTTCACATTCATTTTTATTTGCTTTTCTAGCAGCCGCTGGTCTTGGCCCACTTGTTCATTGGATATATAAATCCAAACATCACCATCGGATAGCTCTCTTTTGTTGGTGCTCATTATTTTTAGCAATTGGAATTCCAATTTTATTATCCAGTATTGGATTGCTATTTAAAGTGCTTGCCGGTATCTTTTTAGCTTTGATTTTATATTCTGTTTATAATAAGTATAGGAGTCCGAGATCAATACAATCAGAAGCGACTCGATGGGATTGGACAAAATTATTCTTTTGGGCCATTGTCACCCATCCAATCTTAGATTGTTTTACGACATATGGTACTCAGTTATTTCAGCCATTTTCCGATTATCGAGTATCATTTAATAATATTTCTGTTGCAGATCCTTTGTATACGATCCCATTAATAATTTGTTTGTTTTTAATGTCTAGAAAATTAAAAACTGATGACAAACGACGCATGATTATGTGGATAGGTATTTTAATTAGCTCTGCATATATGCTTTTTACAATTTGGAATAAATCCAGAATTAATTCAGTTTTTGAGAAAACTTTACAGGCTGAAAATATTGAGTATAAAAGATATATGACCTCTCCAAGTATTTTGAATAATGTACTTTGGTTTTGCTTGGCCGAGCGAGAGAATGATTATGTATTTGGGCTATATTCTGTGTTTGATAAAAAGAAAGAAGTGCAACTAGAGACCTTAGATAAAAATTGGAATTTTCTCGATGCGCAAAAGGACGATAAAGTAATAAATACCCTAAGATGGTTTAGCAATGACTACTATGCCGTCATGATAAGACGAGATGGTTCTCTACAGATAAATGATATGAGATTTGGAACATTTGATGGCTCGGCGAAGAATGAAGAAAGTTATATATTCAGATTCGGAGTCGCTAGAAAATCCGATGGTTCTTATGTTTTGACTGATGAACAGGCTGGTCCACCAAATGATAAAAGAGCGGATATTTTTAAAGTCCTTTGGGAAAGAATTAAAGGGATTTAATGTAGAAATTGTAACTGCATTGTTGTACCTAAATTTTTGTAGGTTTTAGAACCTGATATTTCATTAGGCTCTAATGAGTGTTAAAATCCTTCCATGCATGATTTTAATGAATCATAGTTACACTCAGACATTTTGTGCAGTGGCAATCTGACTTGATTTCCGCAAAGCCCGTGAACCTTCATTGCCGACTTGACTCCGACTGGATTCCCTTCGACATATAACCAATGATGGAGATCATAACTTTTAAAATTCAATTCTCTAGCCTTTACATAATCTTGCTGTAATGCTGCATTTATCATCCCAGAAAAATCTTCAGGATAAGCATTGGCGATAACAGAAATGACTCCGTCACCACCTGCTGCCACCATTGGCAATGCCACTTCGTCATCACCTGAAGTGACAAAAAAGTGGTCTGGTTTATTTTTAATTATTCTAGTTGCTTGGATTAGATCTCCCGTTGCCTCTTTGATACCAATGAATTTTTGACTTGCTTTTGCGAGTCTAATTGTCGTGTCCCACTCCATGTTTGATTTAGTACGGCCCGGCACATTATATAGAATAATAGGAACAGAAGAGGCTGCCTCTAATGCCATATAATGAGCGAAAATACCTTCCTGAGATGGTTTTACATATGCTGGACTAGAGCTGAGTATTGCATCGATTCCTTCAAAGTTATAGCCTGCGATTTTCTTAACAAGTTCACGTGTATGATTTCCTCCAAAATTACCCGCGACGATTGGTTTTCTGCCAGCATTTTTCTCAATGACGAAATCTAAAATTTGCCTAGCTTCTTCTTCATTTAGAGTGGCTGTTTCTCCAGTGGATCCAAGAGGAACTAAATAATCTACACCACCTTTGATGACGTATTCAATTATCCTAGCATAGGCTTCAAAATCGACTTCTCTATTTTCATGAAAAGGTGTGACCAAGGCGACACCTGTTCCTCTAAATTTATTATTCATGTTACTATGTTCTGGAATTTAAGAGGCTGTTTTGATTAAATCAAAGTCCCCCATTTTACTATATTTTTTTAATCGATGCTCTATCAATTGCTCGGGGCTTAATGAACTTAATTCCTCTATTTGTTTTTTGATGTGAGCTTTTAGCGTTCTGACCATTTTCTTCGGATGTATATGGGCTCCACCAATTGGTTCTTTTACAATATCATCTATTAATCCAAATCCCTTCATGTGGTCAGCCGTCAATTTCAGCGCTTCAGCGGCATCTTCTTTATGATCCCAGCTTCTCCATAAAATCGAAGAACAAGACTCTGGAGATATTACAGAGTACCAAGTATTCTCTAGCATAAAGACTTTGTCACCAAGCCCAATCCCTAGAGCACCACCTGATGCACCTTCACCAATTACATAGCATATAATAGGTACTTTCAATTGAGCCATTTCAAATAAATTCCTTGCTATTGCCTCAGCTTGTCCCCTCTCTTCAGCTTCTAATCCTGGATAAGCTCCTGGTGTATCAATCAAGCATACTACGGGATAACCGAATCTTTCGGCCAACTTCATTAAGCGCAAGGCCTTACGATAGCCTTCAGGGTTTGCCATTCCAAAATTTCGATACTGTCGCATTTTGGTGTTAACTCCTTTTTGATGACCTATAAATACAATAGAATCACCATTTATCTTGCCAATACCACCAACAATTGCCTTATCATCTTTAAAATTACGATCACCATGAAGCTCTATGAATTTTTTACACATATTCTTTAAATAGAACATAGTATAGGGACGATTGGGGTGTCGTGATAATTGAACTTTTTGCCATCCAGTTAAGCCGCTAAAAATTTCTTTAGTCTTCAGCTTTATCTTCTCTTCTATCTCTTTAGACTTGTCAGCCACATCAATCTCTCCGTCTTGACCGACTTCTTTAAGTTTCTCTAATTGTTCGTATAATTTTTCTAAAGGCTTTTCGAATTCTAAAAAGACCATATCAGCTTAGTTTTACAGGGTTTTCTTATAGACTATCAAATATATGAATACACATTCTATTTGACTGCTTTTTTGTGCTCCAATTAGCTAATGAATAAAAAATATAAGATATTTATTGTTGATACTGAGACAAATGAGATGTATAATATTGGGGTGGATTTTACTGAATTCTATAAGCTTATATTCTATCGATATACCCTCAGCTATCCATTATACATTAGACAATGGGCTCCCTACTAACAATATACACTCAATCAGCCAAGATTCATTAGGATATATTTGGATTGCTACAGAAGCTGGGCTCAGTCGGTTTAATGGCACTACTTTTTACAATTACACAACAAAAAACGGTCTCGCTAAAAATGAAATCTCCGATCTAATCAAAAAAGACGGTATCATATTTCTCTTAAGTAATGGTCCATTCGGATATATTAAAGATGCTAAAATCAATTACCTCAATGTTCCAATCCAACAAAAAATGAATTGGAACTTTGGTGTAGCCTCTGATACCGACAATATATATTTGACTAGTCAAAATCAAATTATTAGCCTTTCAAAAGATGACTTGAAATTTGTCAATCATAAAGATTTAAAAACATCTCTATCTCTTGTAGGAACATATCGCAATCATTTATATGGCTTAAATGGACCGTATCTATACAAGCTTCAAGGTTCAAAAGTCATTGAAAAATCTTTATTAGAGACAAACAAATCTTCGGAATATCATTATAGAGCTATTCACTTATTGATTGACAATAAAATCTTCTATATGAGGGGAAATGATTTGTTTTCCTATGATCTTGCCAGTAAAAAGACAGTACTCGTATTTCATGATTTAGCTCCAGTAATGAGAATTCGGCAGTATGACAATAGTCTGGTACTTATCCATTTAAATGGAGGAATTACAGAATTAAGTTTAGATACAACTCATAAAGTTATAAATAGAACATATTCATCAGAAGATATTGTGTTTACAGATTTTCTTGTAGATAATGAGGATAATAGATGGTATTCAACAGTGAATCAAGGACTCTACTTTGTCCCAAAAGAAATCAATGGCATAAGTAGTACTTATTCCAAGGACATACAAAATTTAGAATCACCCATTTCACTTTTTATCACAGGTGATTCTATTTGGATAGGTAATTCTAACGCAGAATTAATTTTATTGCATAATAATAATATTCAAAAGTTTAAACTTCCATCTCTAAATAAATTTGGCGTGTCTCGGATTATTGATATTAAGGAATTGTCAACCGGAGATTTGATTATTTCGTCTGATATTGGAATCTTGTTATTTATCAATAATTCCTTTGAATATATATTTCGAACTTCTGCAAAAAAAATAACTGTTCAGAATAAAAAAATAATCATTAATACATATCAATCATCATATGTATTAGAAGAGGACTGTCTTTATAAAATTGTGGATCAGAAAACAAAATTTAATAATATAGACTTTGAAAATATTGACTGTGTTAATGAGCTTGATGTAGGCCGAGCGTATGTATCTACAATTAATGATAATACAGACATTTATATTGCAAAGGTGATTAAGGGATTAGTCAAAATTGAAGGCAATAATACAGTGTATTTGAATAAGTACGATGAAATATATAATACAGAAATTAATGATTTGATGATTTGGAATGGAAAGTATATTGTTGTCGCTTCAGCAGGCGAAGGCTTTTACTTTAGTGAAATAGAAAATCCAGAAAACATCACTTATGTTGATGGTGTTAGTAGCAATGTTTGTTACACTCTTCTTCAAGATAATAATAGAATATTTGTAGGCACAAATAAGGGTATTTATTTTATTACTGCTTCAGATGATATTGAACAAATTCAAGTACAACTTCTCTCTCAAAAACATGGTCTTTTATCAAATGAAATTCGTGATTTAGAAATAAAAGACAATAAATTATTTGCATTATCTAATAAGGGACTAAATATTATAAATCTCGATGAATTAGAAATCTATAGTTCTGTTCCGAATCTGAGACTAGAAACAATCATTGTTAATCAAAAAAATATTTCTATTCAAGACACGATAAATTTAGAGCCGCATGAAAACAATTTGAGTTTTCAATATAATAAAATAGACTTTTCTAGAAGTGACAATTTAAATTATGCTTACAAACTAATTGGAATAGACGATGACTGGTATTATACTAATTCCACAGAAGCAAAGTATCCTAATCTAAAATCTGGAAACTATACATTTCAAGTTGGTATCGTACAGGAAGGACAACTTGAAGAAGAAAAGATCCAAGAGGTACATATTAGAATTAGAACAGCTTTTATTGATAGTATTTGGGCCAAATTAATTGGAGTATTATTGTTTTTAGTTGCCTCCTATTTTATCCTAATAGCTCTTCTATCAAGAAGAAATGTAAAAAGACTTGAACAAAATGTATCTGAGCGAACGCAAGAGTTAAATGAAAAAGTTAAAGAAATAGAGCAGATTAACATGCAGCTCAAAATGTCAAATAGTGAACTACAGAAATATGCACACATTGCTTCACATGATTTAAAATCACCTCTTAGAACGATTTCAAGTTTCATTACATTATTAGAAAAGAGAAACCTGAATTCTTTTGAAGAAAAAGATTTTGAATATGTAAACTTTGTGAAGAAAGGTGTCTCTAGAATGAGTAACACTGTTAATGATTTACTCGAATTATCTAAAGTGGATACTAAAGCTGTTTTTGAATATGCAGACCTTAATCAAACCATTTCAAATATCCTAACTGATTTAGATTTTCAGATTAAAAATAAAAATGTAAAAATTATCATACAAACAGAATTACCTATACTGAGGATGCAGAAAACTAGTGCATACCAACTGTTTCAAAACCTAATCACAAATGCCATAAAATATAATGAATCTGATCATCCATCAGTTTGGATTGACACGAAAGACAATGCTGATACTTGGATTATTTCAATAAAAGATAATGGTATTGGCATTGAGCCGGCATATCAAAAGGACATCTTCGAAATTTTTAGACGCCTGCACGGAAATGACAAATATGATGGTACAGGTATTGGCTTAGCATTGTGTATGAAAATCGTAACTAAATATGGTGGATTCATTAATATTGAATCAGAATTCGGGAAAGGCACAACTTTTTTTGTGGAATTACCTAAGTAAATTTACGGTTTATTTAAAAATAAGAAGTAAAAATCCTATCTCTATAACTCGTAACTTTTTAATTCCTCTTTCAATTTTTTAGTCAAGCTCTTCACGACTAAATCGTAAGAGTGGTCAATCATTTTTAAAATTAAATCCTCTTCCAAATAACTATTTTCAAGAACAATAGTATTCCAATGCTTCTTACTCATGTGATAACCAGGTAATATATCTTCACTCATTTCACGCAGTTCAATCGCCCAATCAGGATCGCATTTTAAATTCACCCGAAAATTCTCTGCTGTTAAAGAGGTCAAGGCAAACATCTTACCCATGACCTTAAATACCAAAGTCGATTCATCAAACGGAAAGCATTCTTCCGTTCCTGCTTTCCCTATGCAATATTCTCTAAACTCTTCTACGTTCATAAAACTCGTTTCTCGGATTAAGATATTGAAAGCCACTCACCATTTCTAGCAGCGCTTTCATAAATCGTATTAATAATGTTAACAGCCTTTATTGATTCTTCTCCTGTTACAATTAATTCTTCTTTTCCATCCAAATAAGCAATGACATTTTCAAAATTCATTTTATGTCCTGCGAAATTCATCGCCATAGGATCATTAGCGCCCATAGCTTTTTGGGCAAGTCCCATAAAATTTTCCTTAATTTTTGCATCAATCTCCAATGTGTCCTTAAAATCCCATACTCGAAAATGATCATCTGATAAAAAAACAGATCCTTTATCTCCACAGATATGTATCTCTGCAGGATGACCTGTTGAAGACCAACAAGAAGTCGATCCTTGAATCACTCCTCGTGCACCATTCTCAAATTCTAATAATGCAACTGCTGTATCTTCGACTTCGATCCGCTCATGTGTTAATGTCGCAATGCTGGCTGTCAAACGTCTTACTGGACCCATGACATACAATAATAAATCAATCGTATGTATCCCTTGGTTCATTAGTGCTCCACCACCGTCAAGATTTTTTGTACCACGCCATGCTCCTGAATCATAATACTCTTGTGAACGATACCACTTAATCTGTGCTTCCACTAGGCTGATTTTACCAAAGCGATTTTTGTCTACAGCAGCTTTCAAAAATGTGACTGCAGGAAAAAATCGTCGATTGTAAATGCCTGATAAGAGCACCTTATTTTCCTCACATTCCTTTATGATCGTTTGGATTCTACCTTTATTGATTTCGACAGGTTTTTCACATATAATATGTTTACCTGCTTTTGCCGCTAATGCACATGGTTCTAGGTGTGCACCAGAAGGCGTTGTTATGGTGACAATCTGAGCATCAGATTGTACAAGCATTTTATTTAAATTATGAAATGGCGCACAGGAATATTTATATGCAAAAGCCTTTGCCTTATCTTTATCTCTACCATACACGGCAACTAACTCAGCATCTTCTATAGCATGAATCGCCTGTGCATGAATGTGTGCTACATTACCACAACCAATAATTCCAAATTTCCATTTAGACATGAGCAGTACAGTTTATAAAAATCAACTATAAATGATATGATTACATCTACACGATTGCTTCTTTTGAAAATTGCTTATAGCTAATTGCGACTGCAATAATCGCTAAAATGACCAGCGTTAAAATGATAAAAGCGTAGTGTCCCATATGAATGGTTCCTGCTACAATTTCTTTGGTCGCCAATGCAATATTGACAATCGGAATTGCTGCTGTAGTAAAAGTCAACTCAACACCTGGCATCATACCAATCATGGCTGGAAGAATGATAACCATTGATATAGGTGTGACAATACTTTGTGCCTCCTTAAAACTTTTAGCTTTCACCACCATTGCTGATATGATTCCAGCAAAGAACAAACTAAGTGGAATGATCATCGCAAGTAACATTAATATACTTTTGATTTCGACCATGTTAGATATCGTATCCAAAATATCTTGTGGAATATCAGGCATCAGTTTTAGTGAGGCCACCAGACCTAATATCGTTAAGCCTGCAGCAGCCATTCCAAAAAATGCAATTGTCAAAACCTTACCTAACAGAATATGAAATTTTGATGCTGGCACTGTCAATAGCGTTTCGATCGTGCCACGTTCTTTTTCTCCAGTAATCAGATCTAATCCCGGATACATGCATCCCATAAAACAAAATATGACAAAAAAGTATGGCAGTATTCCTCCCGCTAATTTTCCTATCTGCTCTTTTTTAGGTGCGATATCATATCTTGTCAAATCCACAGGATCTATACTTTCTTTTGACAGCTCCAGCCTTTCTATGCGTCGATCCAATAATTTTTCTTCGTATTTATCTACCACATTTGTAAGTCTGTCCTTGACGGTAATGTTAGTCGACTTGTACCACATATGTACTTTTCCTGTTGAATTCCCTTCTATGTTTTCTTCAAATCCATCGAGAAAAGAAATCATAGCATCCAAACTATCACCAAGGATGGCGTCTCTACCTGACGTTAGAGTGATGCCTTGTTTGATTAAAAATTTTGAAGTGTCTATTTCTGCTAAAAATTCAGCAGGAGGAGTTATGATGGCGACTTCCAATTTTTTCTCTTGTTCCTTTTTCATGATTGAAGAAGAGAGTTTCGTAAAACCATAGATCAAAATAGGAATGATAATCGTCGGCACTATGATTGCAGAAATCAATGTCCGTCTATCCCTTATTGTATCCTTGAATTCTTTCTTAAAAACAGTGAGTATCGTATTCATTTTCTTTTAAATTATACTTCTTGTGATGAATTGTCATTAACGACTTTAATAAATGCTTCAGTTAGTGAAATATCTGAAAATTGCTTTCTATAATTATCCATCGAATCTTTATAGACTAAATCTCCTTTTGAGATAATCGCCAAGTCATCACAAAGCAGATCTACTTCACTCATAATATGCGAAGAAAAAATGACAGTGCGATTGGATTCTTTACATTGTCTAATCAGTTCAATAATACTATTGGCAGTGATGACATCGAGACCAGACGTCGGCTCATCAAAGATGACTACCTCTGGGTTATGGATCATACTTCTGGCAATCGAGACCTTTTGCTTCATGCCTGTAGACATCTGACCGATTCTCTTTTTAGAAAATTCGTGAACGCCTAGTTGGGTAAACAACTCATCTTTACGGTCTCGCAGTTCTGTCTTCTCCATTTGATGAAGTTTCCCAAAATAATCGACTACCTCACCAGGTGTCAGTCTATCATAGAGTTTTGTCGAACCTGTTAAAAACCCAATTTTTGATCTTACCAATTTGGGCTTTGATGTCACACTATGGCCAGCTACTTCTATCTCACCAGATGTTGGTACGAGTATAGTAGCCAGCATTCTGAGAGTAGTCGTTTTACCTGCTCCATTTGGACCTAAGAGAGAAAATACTCGCCCAGGTTGGCATTCAAATGAGATATTATTGACAGCATTTATAGAAGAAGCATTCGTCTGTCGTTCTTTTTTTTGTGCTTTATTCAGCTTAAAAGCTTTACTTACACTTTTTACTTTAATCATAGATTGTCTTTATTCTAAATGCAAGATAAAATGAAAAAATTGTCATCAAAATAAAATGAGTGCAATTGACACAGAAAAAAATAAGCATAAGGGCGAATAGAGTTTGGTATCCCAATAGCCAAATTCGCCAGAGCTATCCTTTTTAAATAAGCCAATATCATTAAAATTACCAATGGCTCTAATAAGGAAAATAACAGATGCTATTATTAATCCTATCTTTAAAACTTGTGGACTCACTGCAAGATTGACTTTGCCTACGTATCCGATAACCATTATAGCCAACAGCAATAGAGCTGCAGAAACTGCAAATGTTGCCATTATAAATTTTGCATTATTCTTATTAGGAAGAAAGCTATCTAGATATCTTTCCGGAATTGTTTTATCGATTGCCCAATTACCACCTAGAGCCCAATATACATGTAAGAGGGAAAGAAAAATGAATATGGCAGTCAGAATAAATGCTAAAATTAAAATCATATCAAAAGTGAACTAAAGATTAATGTTAAATGCTGATTTCCATTTACTCAATAATAATATACGCCAAATTATATCTTCATCTAAATTTGACTTCAATATTGAAGGGTCGATTATTTCAGCTAAATGTTTTACTGCCTTTGTTAGTTCATTTTTAACAAACTGCCGATTTTGGTTCATCCATTTTTTCTGTGGAGTTTCAAAGCCAATTTTGTCTTTTCGATTATAAACCGATTTTGGCAATACAGCTTTTGCACTTTCTTTGAGCAACCATTTTCGATGGCCATTTATGATTTTCTGATTATCGTGTAGAGATAGACAAAAATCAACTAAACGATAATCTAAAAAAGGAACTCTATTTTCGATTCCAAAGGCCATACTATTCCGATCAGCATAATGCAATAATGCCTGTAATCCCATTTTAGTTAACAAACGCTTTGACGTATCAGATGTATTAAAATCTTCTATTTGTTCTATTGGATTTATATCCGGCATTAGCCATGTCGGCTTTCTTGACTTAGATCTGATCTTTTGGGCTAACATCTTTGAGGCAGCTTCCGGAATAGAAACTCCAGAATTCTTAAAAATTTCCCATAGATAAACAGATTTGTCAAGTGGATCATCTATATTTTTTAAAGCACTAGCTAAAAATGATTCATATCCACATAATATCTCATCCGCACCTTGCCCATCAAGCATGACTTGGACACCAGTTTCGTGAACAGACTTAAATAAAAGATACTGTGCCCCTATGCTCGCCGAACTAAAAGGCTCATCTTGGATATAGACAAGTTGATCCATCGTTTGCCAAATCTCTTCCATTGATGGAGAAATAAAAATGGAATCTGCTTTTGCACTTTTTACGACGTCATGAATATATATTGATTCATCAATTGTTTCATGAGGGAAAACGACAGAGAAACTTTGAGGATCACAAATCATCCTTGATAAGAAACCAACAATCGACGATGAATCTATCCCACCTGAAAGGCTTGCTCCAATCCTCGTATCTGATACCGCCCGCAGACGAATAGAATCTTTAAGTAGCGCTGAAAATTTGGCTATACATTCATCTTCAGATAATGGATTAGATTGTTCAGCGCTTGGGGAATAGTATTGTTCAATAAGCATCTCATCGCTTTCAATGTGATATTCAGCTGAGTGACCTGCTGGCAAATGATGGCATCCTTTAAACATTGTGTCTGAGCCAAAATCTTGCATTCCATAAACAAGATACTTACCGACAGTTTCCATATTTGAATGAGACTCCCAATCCTCTAGGGCAGTAAATGCTTTAATTTCTGATGCAAAAGAGAATTGATTTTTACAATTTGTGTAATAAAGGGGTTTTATGCCAAAGCGATCTCGTGCGAAGAAGATTTTCTGTTTATCTAAGTCATAAATGGCAATTGCCCACATACCATTGAATTTTTGGAGACATTTCTGACCCCACATCGAATATGCTTCTAATACAACTTCTGTATCGCCATTTGTATCGAATTCTGCACCTAATGCTTCGAGTTCCTTCCTGAGTTCTTTGTAATTATAAATAGTACCGTTGAATGTAAGGATCAGTTTTCGTTTGACAAATGGCTGTATTGATGCATCCGATTTATCCATAATGGCTAGTCGACATGCAGCCATTCCAACATGTCCAGATACACATAATCCATTTCCATTAGGACCCCGATGTTGGATCTTTTTGATGCCAGCTTTTAATTCTTTTTGATCGACTGGTCTTTTATTTGTATTTATGATGCCAAATATGCCACACATATAGTGGTCTAATATGCAGCTATTTTGACGAATAAAGATATTTATAGATCATATTGTAAGCAGGACGAAACTGTATTGATATTTCACCAGCCTTGGTGGCTCGATGCTGTTTGTGGAGAAACACAGTGGGATGTTAGTTTGAGTCTAGACAAAGAAGGTCATGTCCAAGGAGCACTACCTTACTTCTTCCAAAGAAAATTCGGGTTCTTATTGTTAAGACAAGCGATATTGACACCGTATATGGGCCCACTTATTAACTATCCTCGTGCCCAGAAAAAGCTAGCTTATAAATATGCCCACGAGAAAAAAGTCATTGATGAGCTCGTCAAAGGTCTACCTCCATATTCATATTTCAACCAACATTGTGATATGAATTTCAAAAATGGACAAGTCTTATATTGGAATGGAATGCAACAAGAAAATTACTATTCCTACATCATTAATCTAGATAAAGAATATCAAGATATTGAGAAGGAATTTGAAGGTCGAGTCCGTACAGATATACGAAAAGCAGATACTGGTTTACGGTTTTCAGAAATCGATGATGTTGATTTATTTTATCAATTGAATCGAAAAAGTTTTGATCATCAGCGAATAGAGATTCCATATTCATTGCACTTACTGAAACGCTTGGATAAGGCATTAGCATCGCGCCAAAAAAGACATATTCACATTGTAGAAGACGAGCAAGGTATTCCTCATGCAGGAGCTTATGTCATCAAAGACCAAAATGTAATGTATACGCTTATGATTGGCAGTGATCCTGAATTAAGAAAGAATGGCGCTGTGGCTATGTTAATATCGAAGATCATTCTGAAATATAAATCTGAGGCCAGTTCGTTAGATTTTTGCGGTAGCATGGTTGAGAAATTTCAGCGAATATTTAGATCATTTGGTGCACAACAAACACCTTATCTCAGAATATCAGATAAGAAAAGTCGGATATTTAAACTTGTCAATACAATAACGGGAAAAGGTGTATAAGATCAATGTCAATTGTAAAGTCGAGGATTGTCTACATTATATCCGATATGTCCTAGAATTTTTTAATAGTCATCCTCTGCTTCCTGAAGGAAATGTTTTTGTTTTAAATGAACCGCAGACACAAGTTCAAATCGACTATGGTATCCAAGAATCTAAAGAGTTTTATATCCCTTGCCAAGGACTCATTTTTGGAGTAACGGTCATTGATAATTCAGATATAGTTTGCAATGAATATATGACGGATACTGAGTCTTTATTTTCAATAGAATCAGATAAAAAGGAAGCTAGTCCATTCATCAGAAATCTGACCTTTGGCTTTGATATTTTGGAGACCGCCTTTTTCCATATTAGCCGATATGAAGAATATCATTGTGCTCCCTCAAATAAGGACAAATGGGATATGATGTGGGAAGAGCAGCAAATTCTGGTAAAAAACGGTTTATACCAGTTTCCAGTGGTTGACCAGCTAGTTTTTGCCCTTTTTCAAAATATTGGTCTTCAGCCAAAGAAACGAAAAACATCATTCAGCCTAAGTCATGATATTGATGTCATTCAGAAATTTAAAACTCCAATTCGGATATTTCGAAGTTCAGTGAGAGCATTACTAGATCATGGAGTGACTGGATTTTTGAATCATCTTAAAACTGTAATCGGTGTATGGAGAAACACCCAAAAAGATCCATATGATACATTCAATATTTTACTTATTGATTCCTCAACTAATTATTTTAACAATCAAATCCTTTATTTAATGGCAGGTGGCCTAACAGAAAAAGATAATTATTATCAAATCAATGATAAAAAAATTACATCTGTTATAAAGAAGGCCAAGTATTTAGGATATGAAATTGGCTTGCATGGAAGTTATGCCACTCACAAAAATGGAGTCCAATTTATGAAAGAGATAGATAGTTTAGCAAAAGCAACAAAACAGTCTATTAATCGAAATCGACAACATTTCCTTCATTTCGATTTCCACATGACACCCAAAATATTGGAAAATAGTGGTATCGAAATTGATTCCTCCTTGGGCTATCAGCGCTTGATTGGATTTCGATGTGGGACTGGATTTTCGTATAGATTATTCGATTTTGAGCAAAAACAAGCATATAAATGGAAAGAACAGCCAATGGTAATTATGGATGGTGCCCTTCTCAGCGAAGCCGCAAATAGTATGCAAGCTGCGCATCAAATCCTAGATTCATTCATAGAGAAAAATCAGTATTATACTCATATCACCATTAATGTTCACAATAGTATTTTTGATCCATCAAAACGGAATATAAAAGAGATGAAATCGCTCTATTCAAAAATGATTTTTGCAGCTAAAAAACCAGACTAATCTAGGCTGAATTTTGGACAAAGTATTCACAACAAATATTGTAAAATAGACCCTTATGATTCTTATGTCCTCGATTCTTTGTGACCTTATATTGAAAACTGAAAAATACAAAAATAGACTTAGGGTTTAAAAGTTTCTATTCGTATGCATAGACCTAATTCCTAGCAATTATTTATTCCAATAATCACAGATTTTAATAAAGCATTATTGAACCGAATACCTTACTTATATTTGATTGTATTGGTAATATTCAACTATTTCGAACGGATAAATACAATGACTACTTTGCTTTATGAGATGACTTGAGTTCGATTAGGTTAATAATTTCCCAAAGTGCTTGATCCTTTCTTTCACCTCTTCAGCAATTCCACTTTCATCAACCCAACCGTGAACATCACCAATATATGTCATGCCTAAATATGCTGCAGATTCTTTAAATGGCATATAAAATCCATCCCTAATTTCAGCATCAGAGCCACAACTGATCACTGCCATATCTTTACCTCGTAATTGTCTACATAAATCTTTTTTAAGGATCAAAAGATCTGAGAGTCTATCAAAAAACACTTTCATCCGACCGCTCATTGAATACCAATAGACTGGAGTCGCAAAAATGATTCGTTCATATTTTTGAATGACTTCTGCTATCAATCCTAAGAAATCATCATCCTTATTATTAAAGTCATAATCAAAGTGTCCAATGTTTTTTTGCTTGAGATCAATGATATCAATTTGTTGTGCGTGTGAAAGAAGATCACAAAGTGAGAAAGTATTTCCTGTACTTCTTTCACTTGCTAATATGATGATTGTTTTTTTCAATAATACTAAATTTACAAAGGATTAATGATACCAACTATGCCTAGAGGCCAAAGACTGAATGTCGTTTAAGTTAGTGGATCGTCTTTCTCAGTTTGATTCAGAACCTGCCTGTCCGTCAGGCAGGTCTATTTTTGAAACTCAATAAACAAGATGAGATCCTGAATCAATTTCAGGATGGCAATAAGATATTTTTACTCAGCTAAACAACATTGGGCCAAAGACCTACGGCTGAAAACAGCATTCTTTATATTGGATTCAGTAAAAAGTTTCTGAGCTCTTTACTAATTTTAAACTAATCACTTCTAGTCTTAAATGATTCAATAAAACGATCAATTATCATTTCCAAGCTAGTGAGTGGAATCGATCCATTTTCTAAAACAACGTCATGAAAGGCTCTAATGTCAAAATCTCCTCCTAAGGATTTTTCTACTTTTTGTCTTAGCTCACGTATTTTGAGTTCACCCATTTTATAAGACACAGCCTGTGCAGGCCAACCGATATACCGATCAATTTCAGTATTCACCTCATGCATAGATAAAGCTGTATTGGAAGCCATAAATTCTACTGCTTGGTCGC
>Ga0209828_1000825_pt1 | contig 29362 bp, 27 predicted proteins | sample MaitaG_FD_187429 | JGI IMG/M metagenome (GOLD analysis project Ga0209828, IMG submission 187429) | Marine algal microbial communities from Maine, USA - Maine_Asex2 metaG (SPAdes) (version 2) | ecosystem: Host-associated > Algae > Red algae > Unclassified | place: Maine, USA | collected 2015-01-05
CAAATCCGGCAGGAATCGGAGCGCGTCGCCAGACCGCTGCAACACGGTTCTGAAGCTCGCCGCCGATCGTGGCCATTCCGCCATCGTACTGCGACAGCGGCTCTGTGTCTGCGGGGAAGCCGAGCCCAGCTTCTGTTTGACAGAGACGTCAAGCCGAACGAAGGCATGACATTCGGCTTGCGTATCAGCGTAGATCATCAGCCTGATGCCGTAGCGAGGCGCTCCGCTCACTCGGCATGGTCTGCCTTCGCTGCGGCTTCGGCCGACTTGTGCAGTCGCCGCTCGATCGCTGTTCTGGTGTCGTCGTCGGAGCTGGGCCAGAGGTGGCTGTAGACCTCGAGGGTTTCGGTCGCTGATGCGTGGCCGAGTCTTGCTTGGACGGCGACGACAGAGAGTCCGGCTTCGATGAGCCAGCTTGCGTAGGTGTGACGTAGTGAGTGCCAGCCTCGGGCTGCCGGTGGCAGGTCGAGCTTGGTGCGGATGCGGTTCCAGCTGTCGCCGAGTGTGTTGCGCCGCAGCGGTTGGCGGTCCCGGTTCGAGAACAACAGCGTGGCGCCGGGCGCCATCTCTACCGGAGGGTGCTCAGTTATGTGGCGATTGAGTTCGGCGATGAGCGAATCGCCGACCGGCACGGTGCGCACGCTCGCTTCAGTCTTGGTCGGGGCGAGCACGGCAGTCGTGCGGGTTTCGCCTTCGGGAGTGTCTGCGGCCTCTCGGACGATGGTGGTGAGTTGGCGGTCGACGTGGATCTCACGGCGCATGAAGTCGACACGCTCCAGCGTGAGTCCGGCAGCTTCGCCTGGTCGAAGCCCGGCGGTGGCGATCGTCCAGGTGAATGCCGTCATCCACGGTGGGGCTGCTTCGGCGATGCGATGCACATCGTCAAGGTCGAGCACGACGAGATTGTCCGTTGCCGACTTGGCGACCTTGGGCAACTTGATCCTGATGGCGGGGGAGTGCGTGATGCGGCGATCGAACACGGCGGCTTCGAGAATCGATACAAGTCGCCGGTAGACGCCCTCGATCGTGTTTGGGCTCAGGGCGTTGGGTCCGTTGCTGAGTGATTTCACGAAACCCTGGACCTCGGTACGCGTGATCGAGGCCATCGGACGTGAGCCGAGTCGCGGCCCGATGTGGTTGCGCATGTGCGAGTCGGCGAGCGAACGTGTTGACGGCCGCCATTCCTGCTGGGTGATCCACTGCTCGGCGTACTCGGCGAGCGTGATCTGACCGGCTCGCGGATCGATATAGGTACCGCGCAGCAGATCAGCTTCGACGGTGGCCAGATGCTTCTGTGCGTCGCTCTTGCGATCGAAGCTTTTTGACCGCTGCTTGCCTTCGCCATCGCGCCACATTGCGCGCCATCCGGCACGCTTGCCGTCTTGCTTGCTGAGGTAGGGCTGCACGGTTCCCATGGGCTTCACGCTAGGCCAAAATCCAACACGGGTCCAACAGGAGTCCAACAAAGCGTCTGAAAACGACCCCAAATCGCCGATTCTCGTTGCAAACGGATGCAACGCCAGATCGTTGCTATTGCAACAAAACACACCACCCCGAAGGGTGGTGTGACGGTGAGTCGGCCTGTAGGCGGGGTTCTGTCCGGGGGCTGAAGCCCCTTGTGTGGCCATCCATCTAAGCGGCCTACCTGGAGGTGCACCGAAGTGCGGGCGAGCAGCCACTGCCTCACACTTGACCTTGCTCCCAGTGGGGTTTACCTAGCCACCCCGGTTACCCGAGGTGCTGGTGCGCTCTTACCGCACCGTTTCACCCTTACCTGTGCTCGCTTCCCCGAGAGGAAGCAGGCCATCGGCGGTCTGTTTTCTGTGGCACTGTCCTGCGAGTTGCCTCGACTGGCCGTTAGCCAGCACCGTTGCTCTATGGAGCCCCGACCTTCCTCAACCCGGGGGTTGCGGCCACCCGGCCAACTCACCGTCACCGGCGAGGGTACCCGGCGCTGCGCGCCGATCGCCCGCTCGGTGGCCGAGATCGTCGGCCGGCACGCAGCAAGCGATTGGTCAGTTCGAGATGGCGAAACGGGCACCGAGAGCCGACCAATCACGGTCGCGGCGCTACTCGGCCAATGCCGCTACTCGGATTCGGGGTTCGCGACGTCGACGGCGTCCATTACGAACACGAGGGCGTCGCCCGGTTGCACGCCGGCGCCAGCGGGAACGCCCTCAGGGAACGCGACATCAGTGGGAACGATGATTTGGCGAAGCTCACCCTCTTGAATGCCGATGATGCCGTCATAGAAGCCGGGCAGCGCCGAGCCCGGTGTGAGCGCGAGCACCGCCATGTCGCCGTCGGTGTAGGTGCTCTGGATCAGGGCTGAGTCGCTGAAGCGGTAGACCACGAGATTGGCTTCGACGACGTTGCCCTCTTCGGCAACCGCTCCGTCGCCCTCGATCAGTGTCGTGACCTCGACGTCGTCGGGTACTGGCCCATCGAACGCGAGCTTGTGGGCGTCGGGCGCGGGGGTGACGTCGACGGCGTGCACTCGAAACACGAGGTCGCCTTGGCCGTACGCCATCGCCGAGGGGATCTGCAAGATTCGCTCTCCGCCGACCTTCATGCCCAGAATGCCTTCTTGCCAGCCTTCGATCACGCCTTGCACACCTGCGGTGTGCAAGAACGGGACAGCGCCCCGAGACCATGAGCTGTCGAACTCTTCGCCGGTAACTGCATCGACGCCGACGTATTGCACTGCGACGATGTCGCCGCGTTCGATCGCAGTGCCGGTGCCCTCGACAAGGTCGATGGTTTCGAGCTCATCGAATGCGCCGAGCGAGTCTTCGGGGATCGGCGGTGCCGGGGGAGCAGGCGTCGGCGTCGGCGGAGCCGGCAGTACCTCGACGAGGTCGACGATGAACACGAGATCGGAGTCAGCCGGGATGTTGGGTCGAGCCGTCGGGCCATAGGCCTGGGTGGCCGGGATTTGCAGCACGCGCCGCCCACCGACTTGCATGCCGACGATGCCAGCGTCCCAACCGCTTATGACCTGGCCGGTACCGAGGGTGAACTCGATCGGCGTTGCCGCACGATCCCATGATGCGTCGAACTGGTTGCCGTTTTCGCCGAGAACTCCGACGTACTGCAACGAAACAATCGCACCGTTGATGGCCTCATCACCGGTGCCCTCGACGAGGTCGGTGATGACGAGCCCCTCGACCGGTCCTAAGAACTCGGGAGCAACCGGCGGCTTCAAGGCCAGGTCGAGAGCGTCGTCGCTCGGCGCGAAAAGTTCTTCGGTTGTCAACTCGTCGTTTTCGCTGTCGCTGCCTCCGCACGCAGCGAGAACGAGCAGAATTGCGAACGCCAAGGAAGCAGCCCGAAGCACAGGAAAGCGTCGTTGCAGAAGGTAGCTGAGCACCCGAGCAATGTAGCTGGCCGACCACTCTGCACGGGGGCGGTCTTGTGGACCGGCTCGTCGGGCACGTCAGGCTCGGTACGACAGCTCGGGATCGACCCAGACAATCGGTTCGGGATCTAGAGTAAAGGTCGAGTTCGACACGCCCGAACCTCGGAGGTCATGTTGGGCACAGCGCACGATCACGGCGACCAGAACCCTGGTCGCACCGACGCCGAGCAGGCCGACAGGGCCGACCGGGCCGATGGGCCCGACGATGTGAGTCGCGCCCCCCGTGACCCTCGAAACCCTCGAAACACTGGAAGCGCTGTCGAAACGACGCGAGTCGATGAACTGTTTCGAGAAGTCGATGATCGCTTCAGCGATCTTGAGCGTCAGTACGCCCAAGCCCGGTCCGATCTGCGACCCGTCGATCCGAGCGAGGAAATGGTAGGCACAGGCGACCCGGCTGCGGCCAGCGCGGCCCGTTTCGAACTCGTGAGTCAGGTTGCAGCCCTCACCGCCGAGGTCGAACTTCGCAACAACGAACTCGACGAACGAGACGCGTTGCTCGCGGAGTTCAGCGACCGCATGATGGTGTTCGAGCAGCGACTGCGCTCGGGAGAATCAGCAGAGCGCTCGCTGGTGACCATGCGCAGCGAGTTGCACGAAGAGCGCCGAGAGGTGGCGCGTTTGGGGGCACTGCTCGATGCTCGGGCGACCGAGCGTCATGAGCTCGCCGAGATCACGCAGCGGCTACAGAACGAGAAGAATCATCTCGACACATTGCTCTCGACGGCGATCGAGCGGTTCGACGAGGCCGAGCAGGTGCGCACCGACCTCGGCGAGAAACTGACTCGCCTCGAATCGGCCCGAGAGGCCGAAGCGGCCGAGCATCAAGAGCGATACCACGAACTCAGCGAAGCCCGGGCTGAAATGCGCCGGCTAACAGAACTCGTCGACGAACTCACGCTCGCTCGTGACGAAGCGAACCGGCGCGCTGACAAATCGGAATCGCGCTTCGAGCGTCGAGCGAACGAGGTCAACTACTTGCAGCGTCGCATCGACTCTCTGACGGGTCAGCTCAACGACGTCGACGCAACGAACGAAGAGACGACCCGGCTACACAAAGAGAACTTGCTGCTTGCACGTCAGCTCCAAGACGCCGAGGCGCAGCTCGCCGCCAAGACGAACGAAGTCGCCGAAGCTCGCATTGCCTCAGACCGTGGCGCAGTGCTTGCGGCCGAGCACGATCAGCTTGTGGCCCGCATCACCGAACTCGAGGCCGAGTCGGGGGCCGTCGGCAGCGCTGAGCGAGAGGCTCCTGCTGAGCGCAGCGAGATCTCCGATCTGGTCGCCCGCGCTCGCGATCTAGGTGTGCGCCGCGGTCAGGTCGCTGCACCAGCCGCGGCGCAGATCATCGAAACGCCGGTCATCGAAACGCCGATCATCGAAACGCCGAGCGCAGAGGCGTCCGGCGCAATCGAGGACCTGAGCGATGCAGCCGATCCAGTAGAAGTCGACGACGAACATGGTGTCGAGGGTGCGGTCGACGAAGCGAATTCGTCTCGCAACAGCCCATTTAGCGATGCCGCCGAAGTGAACGACGCGGTTGCGGCCCCAGAGCCAGCGCCCGACCCAGGCGATGGCCCCGACACAGATGTAAGCATCGAGTTCGATGCACCGTTCCTCGATCTCAGCGCTGATCTGTCGGCGGGGGTCCCTAACGAATCGAACGATCACGAGGTTGCGGCCTGGGCTGCACTAGATGAGCCGGGCGAGATTGGCGAGCTTGGCGAAACGGGCGAAGCAGACTCGACCGACGATGTGCCGCTCTTCGAACTCGGGTCGGCTCGTCGCCGATTAGTGTTGCCCGCGAACGTCAAGCCCGATACTCCTGCCGCGTTCCAGTTTCTTGTCGATCGACCCGGGGTAGTAGCGGTCGTCGACGCCCGCAGTTTTTGCAAGCGCACCGGGGCTCGACCTAGTGAACTCTTCCATCGGCTCGAAGCTCTCCGAGATCGCTACGACCTGCCCATTGAGGTTGTGCTTACGCCCGTGTCGACACCAGTCGGCGGTGCCCCTGACCTGTCGGCGGTTGGCGTGCATCACGTGACCGGTTCTGACACCGTGGCTGATCGGGTTCGGGCGCTGTGCCTCGGCTTCCCCAAAGATCAGCCGATCATTGTCATCGCCGGTGACGACCATGTCCGACGGGCCTCGATCGCAGAGGAAGCAAACGTTGTCGACCCCGCGGTCGTCTTCGACGTCACCTGAGTCGCCGCCGACGGCTCCCGATGCTGATGCATTGCGGGCGATTGGTCTCGACGCAGGCCTTGCGGCGGTCGGCTTTACCCATGCCGCGCCGTTCGATGAAGCGCGAGTCGAGCTGGTGCGGCGCAAAGAACTCGGGCTGCATGGCGGTATGCAGTTCACCTATCGCAACCCCGAACGCTCGACGACGCCTAGCCGCATCCTCGACTCAGCTGCGTCGCTGGTCGTCGGCGCATGGCCCTATGCCGCGCCGGTTGCAGCGATCTCGCCGACTCCCGAACGACCCATTGGTGAGGTCGCCGCCTATGCCTGGCGAGATCACTATCGCGATCTACGGCTAGCGCTCGACACGATCGCCGATGCGCTCAGAGCCAACGGCTGGCTAGCTCGGGTCGTCGCCGACGACAACGCGCTGGTCGACCGGGCCGCGGCCGTGCGTGCTGGCCTTGGTTGGGCTGGCAAAAATAGCAACGTCTTGTTGCCAGGGCGAGGCAGCTGGTTCGTGCTGGGCGCGGTGGTCACAAACGCTGCACTGCCGCCATCGGTCGAGGTCGTCGATCAGTGCGGCGCGTGTCGCCAGTGCATCGATGGTTGCCCGACGGGGGCGATTGTCGCCGATGGCGTCGTCGATGCTCGCCGCTGTCTCGCCTGGCTGTTGCAAGCTGACGGCGATTTTGCCCCCGAGTTCCGAAAATCGCTCGGCACCAGACTGTACGGCTGTGATGACTGCCAGACGGTCTGCCCGCCCAGCCGCGACTCACCAACTGACCCCCTGGGCGATGAGATCACCGGGTACGACCTACTCGAGCTGCTCACCGCAGACGAGGAGGCGCTCATGGCAGCGGTTGGCCGGTGGTACATCCCCAAACGTGATCCGCACTATGTGCGACGCAATGCGTTAGTAGCGCTTGGCAACTCTGACATTTTGCCGGTTGCGCAGACTCAGACGAGCGAGGTGCTGACCGCATATGTGCGCAACGGCGAGGCGAGCTCGGCCGATGAGTCCGAGCAGATGCTCGCTCGACACGCCCGCTGGGCCGCGGATGAGCTTGGCCTCGACATCAACTGATGCATCTGCTGCTCACCAACGACTACCCGCCCAAAGTCGGGGGCATTCAGACGTACCTCTGGGAACTCTGGCGGCGTCTGCCCCAAGACTCGTTCGAGGTTGTGACCTCGCCGCATAAGCAGGCTCGGGCCTTTGATGCAACCCAAGCCCACCGAGTGCACCGCTATGACCGGTTCTGGCTCCCGCCCACGAGGCGGGTTCGCAATCGGGTTATCGACATCGCCGACGCCGGTGATGCATCAGCGATCGTCGTCGACCCGGCATGGCCGTTGGGCTACGCGGTGCCTGACATGGGGCGGCCCTATGCGGTGATTCTGCACGGCGCCGAGGTGGTCGTTCCCGCCCGTCTACCGATTGCTCGCTCGATGTTGCGCCGAGCGGTTCGACAGGCCGATCTGGTCATAAGCGCAAGCCGATACGCCGAATCCCAAGCCCGCGAGTTAGTCCCTGAGTTTCCGCCGACGGTGTACGTGCCGCCCGGGGTCGACACCGAGCGCTTCGTTCCGTTGTCAGCCGACGAACGCGTCGCGGCTCGGCGGCGGCTGGGGTTCGACCCCGATGCACCGCTGATCGTCGGCGTGAGTCGTCTCGTGCCGCGCAAGGGGTTCGACGTGCTCATCGAAGCAGCTGCCCTGGTCAGCAGTCGACACCCGCAACTCCAGGTCGCCATCGCTGGAACTGGCCGCGACGAGCGCCGACTGCGACGACTCATTACCCGCACGGGCGCTCCGGCCCGGTTGCTCGGGTTCGTCGACAACGCTGACATGCCGGCCCTCTATGGCTGCGCAGACGGGTTCGCGATGCTGTGCCGCGAGCGATGGGCTGGCCTTGAACAAGAGGGCTTCGGCATCGTGTTCGTCGAAGCTGCTGCCGCCGGATGCCCCCAGATAGCGGGCCGCTCGGGCGGTGCCGCCGAGGCGGTGGCCCATGGCGAGACCGGCTGGGTCGTCGACGCGCCCGATGACCCCGAATCGGTCGCCATGGTTCTTGACGAACTGCTGACCGCGCGCCACGCCGATCAGCCGATGCGAACTGCCAGCCGAACCCATGCCGAAGAGTTCAGCTATGACCTGCTGGCTGGCCGACTCCTCGATGCCATCGAGACTCTTGCTGGGCCAAAGCGATAAGGCCTCTGCGTTGCATGGTGACCGGTAGTCTCGACAGGTGGCAACGAGCGACGCAGCCAGCGCAGTGATAGGCCTGCCCGAGGGCTCGCCGGGCTCTGGGCTCTATGGCCTGAACGTGTGGGCCACCATCGTGTTCAGCGTGGCAGCGGTGCTTGCCGTGCTCGTGCCGAGCCTGCTGCGAATCCCGTTCGCAGTGCTCTCATGCGTCTTGTTCGCGGCGGGCATCGTGGCGTTTCTCGCCGCCTACGCCCAGGCGCTGCGGCGCAGTCGCACCGACCAGATCTCGCTTCCTGGCATCTTTGGATTGAGCGGCAGCTGCCCCCGAGCTGTGCAGTGGCGATTTCACGCATTGACGACGGTGCAAGTGGTCGTTGCAGTGGTCACCGCTGCAATACAACCGTTCACGGCGCAAGCCTTCGGTATCCTGGTGCCCATGCTTGGACTCGGACTCGGTGGCCTGTGGGCATCGCGCCATGGTGAGTTCAGCGAGCGAGTCGATCGGCGTCGCAAGGCGTTTCCATCAGCCCCAGACCAGCAAACCCAAAGAGGTGAGCAATGAGCGAACGTGCATCTGAGCGAACGGTGATCCGCGAGACCCCCGAGCGCATCTTTGAGATCATCACCGACTATGGGGCCTATCCGACCTGGGCCACCAACGTCAAAGAGGTAGAAGTACAGCGCCTCGACGAAGACGGTCGGGCTGGGCTGGTGGCCTATCGGGCCGCAGCGATGGGGCGAAGCGCCGCGTATGTACTCGAGTACTTCTACGGCACGAATCCGCTGCGAGTGTCATGGCGGTTGGCCCAGGGCGATCTTGTTCGCCGCCTCGACGGTCGCTATGTGTTGAGCGCGCTCGACGATGACGCTGCGGGCCCGCGGACCGAGGTCACCTACGAGCTTGAGGTTGACGTATCGATGCCGATGTCGGGGTTCTTGCGCCGGCGCGCCGAGTCGAGAATTCTGCGCACCGCCCTCGAAGATCTACGTTCGTGGGTCGAAGAGGGCACCCACAGCCAGCAGCCCACGGGCTGACCAAACCTCAGCTACCAGCACCACCTGATCATGGAATTTCGACGCATAACGAATCTGCCCCCGTACGTCTTTACGATCATCGACCAGCTCAAGGTCGAAGGCCGCAGACAGGGCCACGACATCATCGACCTCGGCTTCGGAAACCCCGATCTGCCGTCGCCTGAGCTGACTGTCGCCAAGATCCAAGAGGCCGCCGCTAACCCGCGTAACCATCGGTACTCGTCAAGTCGCGGCATTCCGAAGCTGCGCGAGGCAATAGCCGGCTACTACGACTACCGCTTTGGTGTGCAGCTCGATCCCGAGACCCAGGTCGTCAACACGATCGGGGCTAAAGAGGGCCTGTCACACCTGATGTGGACCTTGTTGCAGCCGGGCGACGCAGTCTTGGTGCCGACACCGTCGTATCCGATCCACCGCTATGCGGCCATTTTTGCGGGTGCCGAGGTTCGTGAGATGCCAATGAGCACCGATGTCGACTTCTTCGACATCATGCGTGAGCGTTGGGAGTACTCGTGGCCTAAGCCTCGGGTCATCGTGTTGTCGTTTCCGCACAACCCCACCGGGGCGTGCGTTGATCTCGACTTCATGAAACGCGCCGTCGACTTCGCACGCGAAAACGACGTGCTGCTCGTCAACGACAACGCCTATGCCGACCTCGGATTCGACGGCTACAAGCCGCCGTCGATCCTGCAAGTCGACGGTGCCAGCGACGTCGCGGTCGAGCTCTACTCGATGACCAAGTCGTTCTCTATGGCTGGCTGGCGAGTGGCGTTCATGCTTGGCAACGCTGACGTCGTAGCGGCGCTCACTAAGATCAAGTCCTACCTCGACTACGGGGCGTTTCAACCGATCCAGATCGCGGCGACGGTCACGTTGAACGAGGCCCCCGATCACCCAGCCAAAGTCAACAAGATCTACCAGTCGCGTCGCGACACCCTCTGCAGCGGCTTGCAACGCCTGGGCTGGCATGTCGACCCACCCAAGGGCACGATGTTTGTCTGGGCGCCGATCCCAGAGCAGTACCGGGCCGAAGGATCGGTCGAGTTCTGCTCCCGGCTGGTACGCGACGCCAAGGTCGCGACGTCACCGGGCGTCGGTTTTGGCCCGGGTGGCGAGGGCCATGTGCGCTTTGCGTTGATCGAAAACGAGCAACGTATCAATCAGGCGATTCGCCAGATCGGTGCAGTGCTGCCTGACCTTGAACCAGCCTGAACAGCGCCAGCGAGCTATTCGTCAGCCCAATCGAGCGATCGCTCGACCGCGCTCAACCACCGTTGGTAGCCCGAGGTGCGGTCTGCGTCATGGGCGGGTGCAAATGACTGGTCGAGCTGCCAGGCCTTGACCGCGTCGGCCGGCGAATCCCAGAAGCCCTCAGCGATACCTGCGAGGAACGCAGCGCCCATCACCGTCGTTTGTTGATTGACAGGCCGCTCGACGGGCACGCCGAGCTGGTCGGCCTGCATCTGCAACATCGTGTTCATCGCCGATGCGCCGCCGTCGACTCGCAGACGGCGTATCGTCGTGTTGGCAGACGCACCCATTGCCTCGACGACGTCTCGGGTCTGAAACACCATTGCCTCAATTACGGCTCGGGCGATCTCGGCTCGCCCGGTACCTCGGGTGATGCCAACGATGGTTCCCCGAGCGTTGGGGTCCCACCATGGGCTACCGAGCCCGGTCAGTGCCGGCACGAACATGACGCCGCCGGTGTCGTTGCATTGCAGCGCGAGTGCCTCGAGGTCAGAAGCCGCTTCGATGATGCCCAGGCCGTCGCGCAGCCACTGCACAGCAGCACCGGTCACGAAGATGGCTCCTTCGGCGCAATACGTCGGTTCTGCGCCGGGCAGGGTCCAGGCCACTGACGTGAGCAGGCCGTCGGTGGGATCGGGGCGGTCCTCGCCGAGGTTCATCACCACGAAGGACCCGGTGCCGTAGGTGTTCTTGGTATCGCCAGCGGAGAAGCACGCTTGGCCAAAGAGTGCCGCCTGTTGATCGCCCGCAGCGCCGCTGATTGGTATGCCAGCGCCGAACGGGAACTCACGTGTGGTGACCCCGAATGTTCCCGACGTCGTCGAGACCCGAGGAAGCACGTGCTCGGGCACCCCCAGCGCATCGCAGAGTTCGGCGTTGAAGCTCAGCTCGTCGATGTCGAAGAGCAGCGTGCGCGATGCGTTGCTGGGTTCGGTGACGTGTTCGGCGCCGCCCGTGAGATTCCAGATGAGCCACGAGTCGATCGTGCCGACGGCGCAATTATCAACGCTCACGTCGCCCTCGTTGAGCAGCCACGCGACCTTGGTGCCGCTGAAGTACGGGTCGAGCACCAGGCCAGTGCGGCGTCGAATCATCTCGAGATGGCCAGCGTCTTCGAGGGCTCGACATGCGCTCGCGGTGCGCCGGTCTTGCCACACGATCGCCCGGTGTCGCGGCGATCCCGTAGTGCGATCCCAAGCCACAACGGTCTCTCGCTGATTTGTGATGCCAACCGCTACTACCGGCTCATCGACCTGCTTGCGCAGTTCGGTCAGGGTCGCCATCGTGGTTTCCCAGATCTCGGTCGCGTCATGCTCGACCCAGCCGGGCTGGGGGAAGTGCTGGGTGAACTCGCGGTACGAAAACGAGATGATTTCGCCAGCCTGGTTGACGGCGGCCGAGCGGATGCCGGTCGTGCCGGCATCGATCGCGATCACTATTCCTGTCACAGCATGAAACGTAGCGGGCCGCGGTCGGCGCGACCAGTGCAAGCTTCGCGACCTTGCCGCGCTGACTTATGGATCGGGAGTTGCCGTTGGTGCCTCTGGCCCCTGCTCGTCAGACGCTTCGGGGTCTGATTCGCTGCCATTGGCGGGCGGGTCTTCGGGTTCTGACTGGCCTTCGGCTGAGGAGTCTGCGCCGTCATCGCTGGTGCCGTCGTCGCTGGTGCCGCCGTCGCTGGTGGCGTTGTCATTGGTCGTCGAGGCGTCGGGTTGGGCGAGACCGACGGCCCGTGGCCCCAATGCGACGAAGTCTTCGCGTCGCAGCACTCTGCCGGCCAAGACAATCCCTTGGTCGGTGGGCATCGCTTGTCGGATGCCGTCGATCGAGATCACGACGCCGGTGATTTCGACAAGCTCGGTTAGTGAGTAAACGATTTGGGCCACGGCCATCAGCTTCATGTCGCGAGCCAATGGAGGCAGGCTCACCGGAGTGAGATCGACTAACGCCGTACCAGTGGCTTCGTCGATGTCGAGACCCACACGCACTGCGTCGGGTGCGAGCGACGTCGTGATGCCAGCTTCGCTCTCGGGAATCGTTGGACCTGCCAGCACGCTGTCGAGTACAGCTTCAGGAGAACGGTCAATGAGGCGTGAGACACGTACCAGTCGGCTGTTGCTGTCAAACATCCAGACGGCGAGTTCGCTGCGCGTGTCAGGGATCGCGGTTGGCGGGAGCTCGTCTGTTTGGCCATCGGCAGGGTCATCAAAGACGACTCGTACACGTTGGTGGGAGGCAAAGTCTGAACGCGAAACGGCCTGGCCCGGCGTTGTAGCGCCATCGCTGGTCTGCACCGATACGAACTGGCCATCGATCGTAAAGTTGACACTGTTAATGGTCGTCAATTCATCGAGTGATGTCACTATCTGGGCATAGGCAACCTCGCGTTCTACTCGGCCGAGGCTTTGCAGGCTGCCGGCTGTCAGATCGACGAACGCAACTTGGCCGTCGCCACCGACGTTGATCGAGTTGTAGCCGGTACCGCGTGGGATGGCGCTGCTGATGCCGCGCTCGCGCTCGACAGGAAAGGTGCCTTGAAGCAAGCTGTCCATGATTGCTTCGGGAGTATCGGAGATTGCCCGTTCGACCGGGGTCAAGATGTCGTCTTCGTCGACCATCCAGATGATCCGACTAGCGGCGCTTTCGGCTTGCTCGTCGGGGGCCTCGGCAGGACCGCCCACGAGTTCTACAGGCAGTGACGCTTTGGGGATTTGCTGGGCCACTTCGTCGGTGGGAATTCCGCAACTCGTCGCGACGAGTGCAAGCATCACGAACAGCCACACTGCCCAGCAGGCTTTCGGCTTGGCAAAGACTCGCATCATCATTCGTCGACCACCACTACATCGGGAAGTTCGATAATGAAGCGTGAACCAAGTAATCCATCGACTCGGTCGTCGACCGTGATCGTTCCACCGTGCAACCGGAGGTGTTCGGTAACCAGCGACAGACCCAATCCAACGCCGCTGCCGGAACCGCGCCGGCCGCCTGCGCTGCCGCGCGAGAAACGGTCAAAGATGACTTCGCGCTCGTCAACGGGCACACCAGGGCCTTCGTCTTCGAGTTCGATACGCACGCCGTCACCAATGCGCACGATGCGGGCCTGGGTCACACCGTCGGCGTACTTGTCGGCGTTCTCGCTGAGGTTGCGGATGACTTGCGCGATGCGACGTTTATCGATGAGCGCAAAGAGTTCATCGGTGCCATCGGTGTGAATGATTGGAATCTCTCGCCCCGAGGTCGCCGCGAGCAGCGCTTGGCGAACGAACTGACCAAGGATGACCTCTTCGGTCTCGAGCTCTACTGCGCCCACATCGAATCGGCTGATCTCGAGCAGGTCTTCGACCAGGATCTTGAAGCGGCGTATGTCGGCCGACAACAGATCGAGGGCAACCACTGATTTTTCGGGTATCTCATCGCGACGCTTTTCGAGGAGTGCGACCGAGCCGGTCAAGGTCATAAGCGGCGAGCGCAGCTCGTGACTCACATCGCTCGCAAAGCGGCTGTCGCGCTCGATGCGCTCTTGCAGGGCTGAGGTCATGTCGTTGAACGAGTGAACGAGTTTGCGCAGATCGGGGTCGGTCTCTGCGTCGAGACGGGTCGAGAGATCACCCTCGGCGATTTGCTCGGCCGCTTGGCTGATTTCTGCGAGTGGAGAGAACAGTCTCGTCGCCACGTACACGCCGAAGCCGATACCGAGCAGTGTGGTGATCGCTGCGGCGCCGAGGAGGGTGGCGTTGAGCTGACCGAGGGTGTCCTCGATGTCTCCGAGAGGCGTGGCCATGATGTAGGCCGCGTTCGCGTCGGCGTCGGGCAGCGGGAACGAAACGACGTGATAGGTCTCGCCCTCGCTGATGATGTCCTCGGCCTCTGGTCGAGCTTCGCCGGGTCCGAGATCTTCGGCGATTGCGCCGCTGGCGTCAAGTACCTGTCGGACTTCGCGGGCTGTGAAGGTCAGCTCGGCTGCTTCGCCAGCGACCACTTCGGTAATCAGCGTCGCTGGCACGATGTCTTCAGTAAACGCCAGCGTGTCGGTCCAGTAGTACTCGCCACGATGCAACATGCCCTGTTGGGCCCCATCAGGGGTGACGAGCTGTTCCATGAGAGCGACGAACCGGCCCGTGTCGGTGCGGGCGCTGAGCTGGCTGTTGAGTTGGATCGCGTTTTGTAGCGAGCTATCGAACGCAAAGTTTTCGCGGCGTTCGAGGAGTTGGTTGCGCGTGAGGGTAAATGTGACGCCGGCGAGCAGCATCGACAGCAGCAACGCCCCGATGCCAAACAGCGTGATGACGCGAGTGCGGAGGCCAAAGCGGCTGCGCTTCATTGGTACCTAAGGTACGAGTTTGTAGCCGAGCCCACGCACAGTGACAACGTAACGAGGATCGGCCGGATCAGGCTCGATCTTGGTGCGCAAACGGCGAACGTGCACATCGACGAGACGACCGTCGCCGAAGTAGTCGTAGCCCCACACCTTTTCGAGGAGAGTTTCTCGGCTGAAGACTTTGCCGGGCCCTTGTGCGAGCTCAACCAGCAGCTTGAATTCGGTTTTGGTCAGGTGTACTTGCTCGCCTCGCAGCAGCACGACGCCCTCGTCGGGGCTGACCTCGAGCTCGCCAAACACCATTTGCGCAATCTCGTCGCCCTGGGACCGTGACCGGCGCAGCAGCGCTCGGATGCGGGCGCTGAGCTCTTTGGGCTCGAATGGCTTTGTCAAGTAGTCGTCGGCACCAGCCTCGAGACCAGCGACGACGTCGTGCGTGTCACTGCGGGCCGTGACCATGATGATCGGCACGTCGGTTGTGCGCCGGATCGATCGACAGACCTCGAAACCGTTCATTCCCGGAAGCATGATGTCGATCAAGACGACGTCGGCACCTTCGGCGCGAAATAGCTCAAGGGCATCTTCGCCATTGCCCGCTTCGAGGACACCCCAGCCTTCGTCTTGGAGAGCCAGCTTGACCACAGTCCGGATGGAATCATCGTCTTCGACGGTCAGCACTTGTGTTTCCACGATGCCATGCTGCCCTATGGCGGACCGAAAGTGTGTGCAATCGGCGAAATTGCTGTTGACAATTTGTAAGAAGCGCTTGCGCGAGGGTCAGAGTCGGTCTGCTTCGAGGTCGCGAAGCATCGCGAAGAATTCATCGCTGATGCCGGGTGCGGCGGCAGCCACAAACGCCCGCCCGGTCGCCGGATCGAGTTCGGCAACGACCTGTCCGCCAGCCTCGGTAACCAGCAACTGACCCGCCGCGTAGTCCCATTCGCACAGCCCCACTTCGAAGTATGCATCGAGTTGGCCCGCCGCGACGGCGCCAAGATCGAGGGCCGCTGAACCCATTCGCCTGATATCGCGGACCTGGGGGATCAGTTGGGCGAAAACCTGACCTTGGCGTTGGCGTCGCTCGTTGTCAGGCGAAAACCCGGTTCCGACGAGTGCCTTTTTTAAACTTGGGGCCTCGCTACAGTGAGCGGGTCGGCCCTGCCAGGTAGCTCCCTCGCCGAGCGCCGCTGCGTAGACGCTGCCGATGACGGGAGCGTGCACACATCCGGCCATGAGCCCGCCCCCGTCGAAGCGAGCTGCGATCGACACCGAGAAGCCGGGTAGGCCATAGACAAAACTGGTCGTGCCATCGATTGGATCGATGATCCAGTCGACACCTGAGCTGGTCGCAACCCCCGTGCCTTCTTCGCCAATGATTCCGTCATCTGGCCGCGCTGCTAGGAGTCGCTCGGTGATGAGGTGCTCGGCTGCAATGTCGACCTCGGTGACCAGGTCGAGTTCCGATGACTTGGTGGTCAGCGATCGGTGCGTGCCGAGTCGCTGCAGGATCATGGCAGCCGCTTCGGCGCCGACCTCGGTGGCCAGTCGCAGTAACTCTTTGGGCTGCGGAGCGTTCATCAGGTGCGGTCGAGGGCATCGCGTTGGCGTTGCGCGGTCGTTTGCCATTCGTCCATTGCTCGCAAGGTCAGCACGGCGACGACCGCGACCCCAACGGCGGCGACGAGCGCGCCGACGACGAGCCCGACCCCACGCCACGTGGTGCAGTCACCCGAACACTGCAACTCGGCAAAGGCTTGGCCGATGAGCGCACCACAGGTACCGCCAACCAGCACAGCGATGACGGCCAGAGCGCGAGCACGCCCGCTAGGTAGCGCCGATGGCACCACAGTTGGTTCAGTCTCACCGCTCGCAGACACCCGCACAGCGTACGAGGTAGTGCGCAGCCCCCGAGCGGGCTTCGGTGATCATATTTTGCGATACTGGAGCGGTGCCTCAGGATTACCGGGTGGCCTCAGGCCTGATCTTTGATGACGACAAGATCTTGCTGGTGCAGAATCTCCGTCGAAACGCCACGCGCGACTGGAGCACGCCAGGCGGAGTGGTCGATGCTGGCGAACAAGTACTCGAGGCGCTGTCGCGCGAGGTCGCCGAAGAAACCGCGCTCATCGTGCACGACTGGTCGCCGATGCTCTACAGCGTCGACGTCGACTTCATCGGTCGCAGCTTGACGCTGCATGCCGAGATCTACAAGGCGGCGCGCTTTGCCGGCGACCTCCATGTCGATGACCCCGATCTTGTAGTGGTCGACGGCCGATGGGTTACCCGTGAAAAAGCCGACGAGCTGCTCGATCAGAGCCCGCGATGGGTGGCCGAGCCGCTTCGTTACGCACTCGGAGCTGAGCCCGAGCTTGATCGAACTCCACCCGATGAGTGGCGGTTCGAGGTGTCGAACCTCGGAGCGGACATGGTGGTCACGCTGCTCGGTGGTCCGGGATCTCGCCCCGACAGGTGACCACGCAAGCAGACGCCGCTCGTGCGAACGTGCGGACGATTGTGCACGTCGACATGGACGCCTTTTTCGCTTCGGTCGAGCTGCTTCGACGCCCAGAGCTGCGCGGCACCCCCGTGATCGTCGGGGGTGCTGGCCGTCGAGGGGTTGTAGCAGCAGCGAGCTACGAGGCCCGTTCCTATGGCGTGCATTCAGCGATGCCGTCGGCGCGGGCGAAGCGGCTGTGTCCCGAAGCAGTGTTCTTGGCGGGTGATCACGCCCTCTACCGCGAGGTGAGCACTCGAATCATGGCGGTCATGGCTCGGTTCACACCATTGATCGAACCGCTGTCGCTCGACGAGGCGTTTCTTGATGTGACGGCGGCGCGACGGCTCTTCGGTGATGGCCCCGCGATTGCAGCGGCGCTGCGATCAGCGATCTTTGAAGAAGAGGGTTTGTGGTGCTCGGCGGGCGTGGCCACGAACAAGTTCGTTGCCAAGCTCGCTTCAGAAGAGGCAAAGCCGAAGCCGAGCCGACGAGGGCCGATTCCGGGCAGCGGTGTGTTCGTCGTTGCGCCCGGCGCCGAAATCTCGTTCTTGCACCCGCTGCCAGCGCGAGCACTGTGGGGCGTTGGCGCTGCAACGATGGCCAAGTTAGACCGCCTCGGCGTGGTGACGGTCGGCGATATCGCTGCGTTGCCTCTGACCGCGCTGATTTCGGGCGTAGGCGTCGCAGTCGGCAATCATTTGCATGCGCTAGCTCATGCTCGCGACGAGCGAAGCGTAGAGCCCCATCAACGAGCTAAGTCGATGAGCCACGAAGAGACATATCCCTTCGACCGCTTTGAGCGCGCCGACCTCGAGCGCGACATCGTGCGAATGTCGGATTCGGTCGCGTCGCGCCTGCGTCGGGCCGCGGTCGTTGCCCGCACCGTGACGATCAAAGTGCGTTTTGGCGACTTCCGCACCATCACCCGCAGCCTCACCCTCGACGCAGCGACAGACTCAGGAACGCGCATTGCCAGAACGGCGCGGCTATTGCTCGATGAGATCGATGTGAGCACCGGAATTCGGCTGCTCGGCGTCGGTGCTACCGGGCTCGATGACGAAGCGCCTGAGCAGCTGTCACTCGACGCTCTTGCGGCCGACGATCGAGAAGAATGGCGCAAAGCTAATGAGGCCGTCGACGATATTCGCGAGCGATTTGGCACCACGGCGATCGGCCCGGCGGCCCTCATCGATCCCGAAAAGGGGATCGATACCGGAACCGGCAATGAGAATCCGTGGGGATGATGCCGATACTTTCCCCGATGACAACGATTTAGACATTTGCCCCGTCCGCGTTGTTGAACCGTCAGCCCTGTGGGATGATGTGAGGGTGCCGCTTTCCGAAGACGAGCAGCGAATCCTTAGCGAGATCGAGGCCAAGCTCTATGAGACTGATCCCAGTCTCGCGAAAGAGGTTGGCTCGACGACGGTCTACACCGCTGGATTACGCAGCCTGCGTTGGGCCGTTTTGGGCTTCGTCGTTGGTCTGATCGCCATGATCGTGACGTTGTCAACCAGCTACTGGCTGGCGTTTGTTGGGTTCCTGGTCATGCTCGGCGCAGCACTAGTCTTTGAGCGCAGCGCTCGCTCACTCGGCAAGGTCGGAATCGAACAAATCACCCAGAGCCTGCGCGGCAGCGGCGCCGGTTCGGCCTTTAGCGAACCTGCACAGAAGCTTCGCGATCGCCTTAAGAACGACGAAGCGTAAACACTCGTTCGGTTCGCAACCTGCGCCCCGCCAGCAGGCAACTAGGTCGGTTCATCGGCTGGCGCAATGATCGTGGTAGCGCCGCCGGCCAGGCGACCCGCTCGAGCAGCGACGGGATCTTTGAGCCGCAGCAGCGGCCGTGGGTCGAGCTCGTGCAAGCCGCGGAGCAGCCAGGGCTGTTCGTTGTCGATGGTGGTCGAGATCGAGGTCGCCAACGCCTCGGCACGCTCGACGGCGGCCAGAGCGGGGGTTTCGGGCCCATAGGCGGCGCTTACCGTCAGGTCGGTCAGCTCGCCGAAGTCGCGGGCGATGATGCTGAGTTCGCGGCCGACGCGATCTTGATACTCGAGCAGCGTTTCGGTCGCGGTGGGGGCGACATCGCTGGCTTCGAGGTGATCGACGACCGTTGACCACGCGAGCGTCACGCGGCGCCGCAGATCGTCGCCAAGGCGGTCGAGGTGTCGTCTCGCTCGGAGCCGCTTGAGTAGCGGCACCAGAACGATCCACGCCCCAGCTGCGATCAGCGCGAGCATGAAGTAGAGGATCGATCGAGAGCCGGTCGCTGTATCGGCCCGTGCTTCGACAAGCTCGGGCTCGGTCGGGGTCGCGCCTTCTGGCGGGACTGGCGTTGGGGTTGGCTCGGGCGGCGGTATGGGCTCAGAGGCCTGCGGTTCGCCGGTTAGTGGATCGATGGGTTGGGCTGGCGCCTGAGCGGCTTCGGCGGGCGCATTTGCGGGTGCACCGCTCGGTGCCTGAGCCTCGCCAACGCCGGTATGAGCCGCGTTGGGAATGCCGCGGCCCGGGGTCGGTTCGAACGCCAGCCAGCCGGCTCCCTCGATGTACACCTCAGGCCACGCGTGAGCGTGGGTGCCGCGCACGACGTAGAGGTTCGGGTTCTGCGGGTCGACGTCGCCCCAGGTAAACCCGGTCGCAACTCGAGAAGGCAGGCCGATCGAACGCGCCATCGACGCAAACGCGCCAGCAAACTGTTCGCAGTAGCCGCGCTGCACCGTCAAGAAGTCCTCGAGTCGTTGAATGTCATGGCCCTTGGCGACATCGAGGTCATAGGCGAAGTTCTCGCGGAAGTAGTTCTGAAGAGCGAGCGCTTTGCCGTAGTGCGAGTCTTCGTTGGCGGTGAGCTGCTCAGCTGTTTGGCGGGCGAGTGGGCTGTAGTCGGCGGGCAGTGCGAGGTATTTGGGATCGATAGACGGTGAGACGCTGTTGGCCAGCGCGTTGAGGTTTGCGGGGTCAGCAATCGGGATCTCGCTGCGCACTCGATAGCGAAGGCCGTCGCTGATGTCTTGTTCTTTGGTGTCAACGATGAAGGTCGCGCTCTCGGCCTCGTAGTTGAGGCCGGCTTGGTCGCGGCTGGTGCTGATATCTGTTGGCAGGTAGGCGGCTGGAGCCCACACGACAGCAAGCGCCGACAGGTTAAAGACCTGGTCGACGGTGGTAGTCGGCAGGTTCGACGGATATGCGACGTCGATGCCACCATCGGCAGAGTCGAATTTGCCTTGTGAACGCCAGAGCGAACCGTCGAAGATGTCGAGCGCGGCGATGCGCCAGTACGACTTCTCGGTGCTTTCGACGGTGAACATGATCTCGTTTGATTGGTCGACCAGTCGAGGCTGAATCTGCACGAGCGGGCTGATGACGCTGATCGGCGACGATTCAGGTCGACCTTCGTCACCGAACTCTAGGATTGGGGCCTCGTTCGCGCCGGGCACGGTCGGCCCACCAGCGACCCCGGCAATGACTGCGACGGTTGCGACGAGTGCGCCAGCCACCATGAGCGACCCGTACCCGCGGGCCGGACCGCTATCGAGCCATACGCCTTGCGCCGCACGACTTGCGGCTCGGTGGGCGAGCACGAAGAGAATCGACACAACAATCAAGCGGCCGGTCATAAAGACTCGACCGTCTTCGACGCCGAGCAGTGACACAAATACCAGTGCGCTAAAGGCCGGCATCAGGGCCTGCCCCGGGCTCATGAGTCGAAAAGCCGCCCAGTCGGCTGCAACAGCGAGTATCCAAAACGCGATCGAAGAAACGACGAGGAAGCCAGTGACCGGGGGAACCGGCGCTTGCAACGACGCAAATGCGTCTCGCGCAACGTCGAGGTCGGCGTTGATGGCTGCGAGCGTGTCGCCCGTTGGTAGCAGTACGCCAACCGCAGTCGACGAGTAGTGCGTCGCGACGATGCCGAGAGCGACTGCGATCAGCGAGAGCAGTGCACTAACGGTCAGGTTGAATCCGAACCACCGCATGGTAATCAGCACGGCGTGCCCGATCAGGGCGGTGAACAACAGCGGCGAAATGAATGTGTCGTCTTCGAACAGGCGCCCGAGTAGCAGCACCGACGAGATCGTCGTCACGACGAGCATGACCTCGGCTGCGAACCACACCCAGCGGCGGTCTCGCGCTGTTGCGACGACAGCGCTCATTATCGTTGTGCCTGGGCCGGAGCGCTCGGTATCGATGGTCCGGCGTCGTGTTGCCAAACGTCGATGAATCGGTCGTTCGGACCCACAAAAAGCATGCGGCGTGAGCGTAGACCAGGGTTCTTGCTGGCGGCTGTCGGTCTTCGATCCACGAAGTTGACCACGCTGGCGGTGTTTGGCAGGGCGTCGCGTTGCATGTGCTCAAGGAAGCTGGCGTCGTCGCCGATCAGCAGCACGGCGGTCTCGGTCTTGGAGCCGCCGTTCGACGCGACCAGACGAGCAGTCGGCGAGCTCGACTGCTGGAGTAACGCCAGGCGGTCGAGGATTTTGGCTAACGAGGCATCATCGCTCGCGGTGTGGGACTCGTTGTCGGTCGTGAGTAGCCGCACCGTGTCGCCTCGACGTCGACACGCAATAACGACGCTGGTCGTTGCCGAGACCATTTGTTCGAATGCCTCGGCGCTGGCCACCGTTGCCCGCACGTCAAGCACGATCAGCGAATGACCGTCTTCTGGCACAAGTTCGGTTCGCACGACAAGATCGTCGGTTCGGGCGGTCGTCGGCCAATGGACCTTTCGCAGATCGTCGCCACGCACATAGGGCCGCAGCGACGAGAACTCTGAGCCATGAGGGCCAATGCGGCCGGGGCTGCGATTCTCTCGTGCGCCAAGCAGACCACCCGGTTTTGCTGGGGGCTCAATATCGTCATACGCCGGCAGGACGAGCACGGCGGTGTCTGGAGCCGAGTGGCGAACGCCGCCAGCGAGCCCGAATGGGTCAGTGACCTTGGTGGTCATTGGCCCGAGAGCGATGAGTCCACGGTGCGGGGCCGGCACTCGATAGCTGGCCCGTGTGACCTGATTCTTGCGCAGAGGCGGCACGTGCGCATCGGCACGCACTTCGCCCGCGACCTCGTCGATAATCTGGACGACTGGGGTCGGAAAGAATCGGGTGTTTGTCAGGTTGAGCGTGACCAGGCTGGCCGAACCAGCGTGCAGGCGCGCGGGCTCGACGATGCGCGAGACGTGCAACGACCGCCAGTTCACGAAGACCCAGACCATTGCCGCGCCGACCAGCGCGATCATCGCGACCGCAACCAGGTAGAGCTCGAAGATGCCGAACAGGCGCGCGCCGACCAGCACCGCGGCACTGATCGCCAAGGTTCCGAGTCCAGCTCGGGTGGGCATCAGGTCGCGCCGACGGCGACTACCTGCAGGATCTCGTCGACGATGTCGGCTGCGGTGCCGCCACGAAGCTGGTCGTTTTGAGAGAGCACCAGGCGGTGGGGGAGTACGTGAGGCGCAAGTGCCTTGATGTCGTCTGGGGTCACGAAGGTGCGTCCGGCCGCGGCGGCCCGCGCTTGGGCCATGCGTTGCAATGCGAGCGAAGCTCGTGGCGAGGCACCGAGTGCAAGTGCTGGGTGACGCCGGGTCGCCTCAGCAACGTCGACCAGGTAGCCGTGGATCGCCGGTGACACATGCACCGAGCGGGCCGCCCGAATCATGAGCTGAATTCTTCGGGCGTCGGTCACCGGTGAGATCGTGTCAAGCTGATCGCCTTCGCCGTACGCGGCCAGAATCTCAAGTTCGGCGTCGCGGTCGGGATACCCGATCGAGACCTTGACCAAGAACCGGTCGAGCTGGCTTTCAGGCAGTGGGTAGGTGCCCGCATGATCGAGTGGGTTCTGTGTGGCAATCACCAGAAACGGCTGACCCAGTGGGCGGCTCACCCCATCGGTAGTTACCTGACGCTCAGCCATTGCCTCGAGCAGTGCTGACTGCGTTTTCGGTGATGCTCGGTTGACCTCGTCTGCCAAGACGATGCCATTGAAAATGGGTCCGGGCCGGAACTCAAAGTCATTGGTACCGCGATTCCAGATCGACACGCCGATCACATCGCTTGGAAGCAGGTCAGGCGTGAACTGCACACGACCAAAGGGCACATCGATCGATGCGGCGAGCGCTTTGCCGATCGTCGTCTTGCCGACGCCTGGTGCGTCCTCGAGGAGCACATGACCCTCGGCGACAAGTGCGAGAAGCGTGAGTTGGATTACCTCACGCTTACCCTTGATTACTTGTTCGATATTGGCGGTCATCGAGCGGAAGAGCTCGGTAAACGATTCGGTTCGCGTCGCGTCTGCTAGCGATTGACTCACGCATCCTCCGGGAGGGCCAGAAGCTGACAAGGCTACTGCGCACGCCGACTCGATTGCCGTCGGCCACGAAACACGTTGTTTCGCATACAGTTCTGTGGTGGAGCAGATGCGATACGGAATCGCCATGGTGGCAGCACTAGCGCGCCGGCCTTGGCTCGTGGCGACCACGCTGCGCCAGCTCAAGAGCCTGAGCCGACCCCGTTGGTGGAGCGAGCCGCCCTATCTGCCGCTGCCACCAGCTGACTATCTCGAGTTTCGTCAGGTAACCGCGACGGGTAGTGCCACCGCTGTGCCCGACGTTCAGGACACGGTGATCTGGCTCGAATGGTGCCGATCGTTGCGCAAGCTGCCCCGGGCCTGAAATCGAATTCCGATCCGACGATCGAACGAGCCCGACTAGTGTTGCGATATGGCCCGGGCGCTCGTACTTAACGCGACGTATGAACCGCTGTCTGTCGTGAGCGACCGGCGGGCGGCCGTGCTTGTGCTGTACGAACGAGCCGATGCGGTTGCTGGCTCCGGCAAATTTCTTAGATCGAGCAGGTCCAAGATCGAACTTCCGTCGGTCATTCGGCTTCGCTACTACGTCAAGGCTCCTCAGCGAAGAAACTGTGCAATCACGCGACGAGGTGTCTTTGTCCGAGATCGGCATCGATGTCAGTACTGCGGTGGCCGGGCCGAGAACATCGATCACGTCACGCCGCGCAGTCGCGGCGGTCAGCACGTGTGGGAAAACGTGGTCGCAGCGTGTCGCGCCTGCAATACCCGCAAGCGTGATCGGCTTCCGGCTGAGATCCGCATGCTTCCGCGGACCACGCCGCGCTCACCTGGGCGCTTTGCGTGGGTCGAACAATCGGTTCTGTCGGTGCCCGAGGCCTGGCTGCCCTACATCGAGACTAAGCGTCAGGCTGCAGCGAGCTGACCGAGCACCACTTCACTGAGAAAGGTGTCACTGAGCAAGGTGCCACTGAGCAGCATGTCACCGACCGTCTGATTGAGCATTCGGACACTGTTGAGCGGCTGCACTCGTTAGCGATGCCGTTGGTCGGCGACGGCGCCGGGCCTCAGCTTTGGGCGATGCATCCAACAGATCGAGCCGTCGTGCGGGGCAGCGCTCAAAGGCCCGAGCTCTTCGATCTCGAGATGCTCGAAGCGCAAGGGGTTGCGCTCACAGGGCGTCGTAGCGGTGGGGCCGCGGTCTGGATCGAACCCAGCGCCATCGTGTGGATCGATGTGTTGGCTCCTCGAGGTTCGGGGCTGTGGTCCGATGATCTCGTGCAAACGTTTCTGGCCGTCGGGCGTTGCTGGCAGCGTGCCTTTGCCCAGTGCGGTGTCGAGGCAACCCTCATCGAAAACGGTCCGGGCCGTGGCGGCCCTGGCGATTCGGCGTGTTGGGCTGGCCACGGATGGGGCGAGTTGGTTCTCGACGGAGCCAAGCTCGTCGGGCTGTCGCAGCGAAGAACTCGATGGGGCGCTCGAGTGCAAGGAATGGCTGTCGTTGACAATTCAGCCAGTCTGGTCGCAGACGCGCTCGTGAGTCTCTCTGACGCTGAGCGGGCTGACGTGCGGCGCGCTATTGGCAGCGTCGACCTCGATCTTGATCGAGCCGCCCTCGAGTCTGCGGCGATCGAGGCTCTATTGCTGGAGCTCTAGAGGCTCTGTTGCTGGAGCTGTAACGGGTCGATTGCTGGAGCTTTACGGGCTCGGCGTCTCGTGGTGCGGGGCGGACTGAACATGCAACGTGATTACGGGCACGTTGCGGCGTCATTTCATTGTGTTACGGGCTCATTGTGTTACGGGCTCATTGGGTTACGGGCTCATTGTGTTTACGGGCGCAGGGGTGAGATCGGCGGGAACCTGTGGGGGGAGCAGTGGGGGGAGCAGTGGGGAAATGTGGGGAATTGTGTTGACGGGTGTGTCAGAAGGGGATATGTTGCTCGTGTTGAGAACGTGGCGTGTGTCAAGTGAACGGAGAATGCCGATGGCTTTCGACTTTCAGGAAGCGCACTGCCACACCCGAATCGCAGATTCGGAATCCGGGATGGACGTTTTGTGGAATTCTTCGGCGCACACCAGCACCGCATCGATACGAAGGGGCGAGTCGCGTTGCCGGCCGTCTTTCGTACCGGTTTCGGTGATGATCGGTTGTGCTTCGTTGTCCCCGAACAGAGCCAAAAAGCTCTCGCCGTCTATGCCGCTGACGAATTTCGAGCCATGGTCGACCGCCTTCAAGAAGCCAAACGAGCTGGCCGCTTCACCCAGCACCAGTTCACGAACTTCATGGCAGCAGTCGCCCAATCACCCATCGACTCACAAGGTCGCATCAAGCTTCCGGACCACCTACGGGCCTATGCCGGAATCGACAAGGACGCAACGCTCATCGGCGTTGCCAATCACATTGCAATCTTTGCAGCCGACGTGCACAGCCCAGAAGCTGCGCTCGACGAGCTCATCGACATTTCGGACCTGCTGTGATGCGGTCCGCGGCCTATGGGTCGTTTCCCGAGGAACACGATGGAGAGCCCCTACTCCGCCCGCTTGCCATCGAGTCTGATTCGAAGAGAAAATCGATCAGGCGACCGTTCTTCGGGGGACGACCGATAGTCCGCCCCCCGCATCACCTCACTCGCTGCACGGCTGCCCGTGGCTCCCAGACGGGTGCTCGTTGTGGCTGATGCACCTTCGTTCTCCCACGCCCCAGTCATGGTGGCCGAGATCCTCGACGTTCTTGGCGCCGTTGCCCCGGGTATCTATGTTGACGCGACCCTTGGCGGGGCCGGTCATGCGACGGCTTTGCTCGAAAACCGCGACGACATGGCACTCATCGGCATTGATCGAGATCCCGTCGCTCGTTCAGCTGCGGCCAGCCGATTGGCCGCGTTTGGCGGAAGAGCCCAAGTAGTTGCTGGGCGCTTTGAGGCGATCAGCGCCCTCGTCGCCAAATGCGATCCGGCAGGACCCATAACCGGGGTGCTCTTCGATCTCGGCGTCAGCTCGCCGCAATTTGACGATGGCGATCGCGGCTTCAGCTATCGCAGCGAAGCTCCGCTCGATATGCGCATGAACCCCACCGATGAACTCACCGCCGCCGACATCGTGAACACGTGGGATCACGGCGCGATCACGCGGCTTTTGCGCGAGTACGCCGATGAGCGGTTTGCCTCGCGCATCGCAGCGCGCATTATCGATCAGCGCCCGATCACGACAACTACCCAGCTCGCTGAGGTCGTTGTCGATGCGATCCCTGCGGCAACGCGCCGCACGGGCGGACACCCGGCGAAGCGCACCTTCCAAGCGCTACGAATCGCCGTCAATGATGAACTCGCGTCGCTCGGCGACGCGGTAAACGATGCCATCGACTTGCTCGAGCCTCAAGGTCGGGGTGCGGTGCTGTCATACCACTCGGGAGAGGACCGGCTCGTCAAGCGAGCTATCTCGCAGGCAGAGGGCGGCGGCTGCACCTGCCCACCTCGCTTGCCGTGCGCCTGTGGAGCGCAACAGCGTGCGGTTTCGCTGCGACCACGGTTCCGTCGCGCCAGCGAGTCTGAGGTCGAGCGAAACCCACGCAGTTCGAGCGCTCGGTTGCGTTGCTTCGAAAAGCGGTCAACAACATGAGTATCAGCGACCTACTCACCGAAGGTTCACTCGCGACCGCTCAGCCAGCAGAGATCCCGCGTCACGACGAGTCGACCACAGAACCCAGGCGATCCTTTCTGGTCGTCGAGGGCGGATTCGACCGCGTCGCGCAGGCGGCTCGCCGATTTGGTACCACGTTGCTCGTCACCTTCGTCATTGGCCTCGTTGGTGCGCTCTTCGTGCACGCAACCATCATCGAGAACCAAAAGGCACTCGACACCCAGCGGCGCCAGATCGATGCCCTCGTGGTCGATACCGATGCACTGCGCAACGATTTGGCCGAACTTGAGGCGCCATCGCGTGTCGTCACCGAAGCGTTAGAGCTCGGCATGATCGAGCCGCCTTCGGTGCTGTACCTCAACGCCCCAGCTGGCCCGCTCGATGACCGTTTGCTGGCAGCCGCAACCTCGCAACTGCGCAACGGATGACCTCGACCACTCGACGCCCTGGGCGCGCGCGCCCTGCCACACCGGCATCTCGTCGCACGTCTGGTCCCGCTACTCCGCGCCAAGCTCCTGCGAAACGGGCGCCCCAGCGCAAAGCAAAGGCGCCGCAGAAGACGATGCCCCGAAGCCCGAAAGCTCGACGTCCGACGTCGCCAAGCGAGCGGGGGCTCGGTCGCAGACTCATCGCAATCTTTCTCGTGCTGGTCGTTGCCGCAGGAGGACTCGTCTACCGGCTGGCTGACCTGCAACTCCGCGAAGGTGACGCCTTGGTCGAGATCGGACGCCAACAGCGCTTCCGCACGGTGCAACTCGCGGGTGACCGCGGTGACATCCTCGATCGCAACGGCAACACGCTTGCCACCTCGCTGCCAAGTAGCTCCTTCTACGTCGACCCCCAATTCGTGGTCGATCCCATCGGCGATTCAGCCCGCCTCGCCCCAGTGCTCGGACGCCCAGTCGAAGAGATCCGGCAACTGCTCGGTGGCACAGGTCGGTTCTCGTGGTTGCTGCGCCAGGCCGACGATGCCAAGGCTGCTGAGATCCTTGCCATGGAAATCCCGGGCGTCTTCACGACCGAAGAGCCCTCACGATTCCACCCATCGGGGGCGTCGCTCGGCCGCGCCGTGATTGGCAATGTCGACATCGACAGCCTCGGACTTAGCGGTGTCGAGCTGATCTACAACGATCTCCTCGAAGGCCGCCCCGGCGAACTCTCGCTCGAGATCGGTATCAACGGCGACCGAATTCCCGGCGGACCTCAGAGTTTGCAACCTGCTGTTCCTGGTGCCGATGTCGTGCTGACAATTGATCGGTCGCTGCAGTTTGAGGTCGAGCGAGTACTCATGAACCAAGTGCAAGCCATGGGTGCGCGCGGTGGCGTTGTGCTCGTAACCGAGCCGAGCACCGGCGAGGTTCTCGCGATGGCGAGTGTCACCCGCAACAATGAGGGCGAGATCATTAGCTCGTCGCTCAATATGGCGACGTCGTGGTCGTTTGAGCCCGGCTCGGTCATGAAAGCAATGACGTTTGCAGCAGTGCTCGAAGAGGGTCTTGGTGATGTTGACACCGAGATGCGGGTCGAGGATCGATTCGAACTCTATGACGCAGTGTTCACCGACTCGTCGCCCCATGGTGCTGCGACCTGGTCGATCGCCGACATCATGACGGTGTCTTCAAACGTGGGCACCATTCACTGGGCCGAGCGCCTCGGTGGCGCCAATCTTGACCGCTATCTGCGCAGCTTCGGGTTCGGCGAAATGAGCGGGCTTGGGTTTCCTGGCGAAACCCGAGGGCTCATGATCGAACCCGACATCTGGGGCGGTGTTGCAACGGCCACCACGGCTCTTGGCCAAGGTCTCTCGGTCACACCAGCCCAAATGATCGACGCCTACAACACGATCGCCAACAACGGCGTCTACACGCCGCTGCAAATCGTGCGTGAGGTTGAGCATGCCGACGGTACTAACGAGGTGCCAGCCCAACCTGACCAGCACCAGGTTGTGTCGGCGGGAACTGCCGCCAAAGTGCGCTCGATGCTCGAGAACGCCGTCGCGGTAGGCACTGGCGTAAACGCCCAAGTCGACGGCTACCGGGTTGCTGGCAAGACCGGTACCGCTCGCAAGGCACTCGATGGTGGCGCAGGATACGAAGACGGCGCCGGCAACTTCCGTTACGTCGCTTCCTTCGTCGGCTTCTTGCCCGCCGACCGCCCCGAGTTATCGATACTGGTCACGATCGACCAGCCAACGGCGTCGATCTATGCGAGCCACGCGGCCGCACCGCCATTCGCCGAGATCGCGAGCTTTGCAGTGCGTCACTTCCGCATCGCTCCATCGCCGACCCCTGCAACCGCTGGACGAGTCGTCGACGTGCCCGAGCGGCTCACCGAACGAGTTATCGGCGAGGTTGCCATCGGCGATGCATCGCCGCCAGTGGTCGAGACACCCGAAGACGCCGTCTTCGCCGTGCAGCGGCCGAACGACGCGCCGCCTGCACCGGCCGAGGTCCCCGCAATCGAAGCGGCTCCGGCGCCAGTGGACGCATCAGAACCACAAGCAGAACCA